>Ga0210049_1000813_pt1 | contig 28023 bp, 23 predicted proteins | sample CryGeyCG2014_300_2_FD_183964 | JGI IMG/M metagenome (GOLD analysis project Ga0210049, IMG submission 183964) | Groundwater microbial communities from aquifer - Crystal Geyser CG06_land_8/20/14_3.00 (SPAdes) (version 2) | ecosystem: Environmental > Aquatic > Deep subsurface > Groundwater | place... | reverse complement strand
CATATCAATAGTGGACTGAACTTGACCAATAATATTTCTAATTAAAGGCGCTGAAATAAATTGGCCGACTTTATTTTGAATTGCCGCTGTCGCTTCTGTTTCGTATCTTTGGGTATAGCGGGCAAACTCATTAATCCAGAATGATTTAACAATAGGGTCGGTAATTTTCTCTACCACTTTTTTGCGAAATTCAGGGTCAGCAAACATCCGATTAACTCCCAGCAAGGTTGAACCCGGATATTCTAAAAGAGCTAAAATGGCATTATTTAAAATATACTCCATTCTGGCTGACCAAACATCTGGCCAAATCTTTTTAAAAACGCCCATTAGGCCTCCGGCTACCAGATGACGATATTCAAGACCGACTTTTTCCATCACATTGAAAGCAATCGGATAGTTTAAATCAGCCGGGTTTACATAAATTACATCGTTAATCCGGTTTGAAGGAACGAAGTCCAATAACTCCTCAGCCGCCTCCCCGTGAGGGTCAACAAAACCAATTCCTCTACCCCGTTGAATATCTTGAATCGCCATGTTTTGAAGCATAGCTGTTTTTCCCATTCCGGTTTTTCCAACCACATAAAGGTGCCGACGTCTGTCGTCAAGTTTAATGCCAAATTTTTTGCGGGTATTACGAAAGGTTGTCTCGGCAAAAAAATTTATTTGATTATCCATATTTTACCCCGTTAGAAAGTCCTATTATTTAAGCAATAATAATAAAACTGCCTTAAGCTTGGAAATATATTCTTTCTAACGGGGTTTACTCAGTAGGCAAACCGGGCGGCGCTTCGCCTTTTTTGGCCTCAATTCTTTCAATAAACGGGGCTGGCGCAACGCCGCGGCCAGGAAAATGAAAAATAGTAGCCAATTCTTCGGTATTTAAAATAAAAGACGAGGGCCATTTACCCTTTCTGGGAAACAAAGGGTAAAATCTTTCCCGATAATACCTAAATATCCTTCTTTTTCTTAAATATAATCTCCTATTAAGAAGAAGGTTCAAGGGCAAAAACCAACTTTTTTTAATTTTAGTTATATAGGGCTGGCCATAAGGAACTGGATTATTAAGATTTTGAGTGGCAAAAGTAGAAAAAAAACTAATCACTAAACGAAGTTTTGGTTTAAAAAAGACATCTTTTTTACCGAGATAAATAAATCTGATACTGGTCTCAAAGCCGCGCTTTGCCATTTTCTTTTCAATTTCTAAAAGTATCTCTCTTTCTCCGGGCGTCAGCTTCATTTCCGGAGGAAGAAATTCCTTTTCTTTTTCTTTGGCGCCTGCTGGCGCCTCGCCGGTAATTAAAATATCAGCTGCTTCCATAATCATCGGTTTTTGAATAGCCGCCTTTTCTATTCTTCTGGCAAGTTCATCTCTTATTTTTTCTCCCTCGGTAACCCAGGGAACATTTTTATCGGCAACTGGATTAGCTATAATCTGAACCCAAAGCTGCTCACCTAATTTTATTTTTGCCATTAATTCTAAAAGCACGGATAAAGGGTCAATCCTTTTTTCTTCTAAGGCCTCTCTTTCTGTTTCAAATTTTTGATAGGTTTTTATCGGATAAGGATTAGGTTTTAAAAGTTTATAGTCAGCTCCCCAAAGGTCCCAGTCCTTATTTGGAATGTCTTTGGGAATATATTTCGTATAATCATCAGCTACTGAAATTTCAGCTTCAGAATATTGAGAGTAAATAGTTGCTTCCACTACTTGTCTGTTCGCTTCAGGAATTCTAATAAAAAAATGGGGTTCTCCGTTGATTGAAGCAATTTCAAATGAATAAGAAAGAGAAGGATCTATTTTTCCATCAATCCACTTTTCCCACCAATCCGGTTCATCATAATGTATTTGCCATAAGCCGTCTATTACTATTTCCATTGCTCTGATTGGTTTTAAAACCTCTTTGGGAATTTTTATTTCCAGCAAGATAAATTTTGTTTTTTTTAAAAAAATATCTGTCCTCCACCATAACCAGAGAAAAGAAAACGGCTTCCACAAAATCAAAGGAAGCGGAAGCCACCACCAAATTTTAATCACTGCCCAAACCGATTCCCAAACCGGCTGCAGCATCGGAATCAAAATTTTTAATGAATCAAGCATTTTTTAAACTTCTCTTACCCCGTTAGAGATTTGTTCTCCAAATATTTTCTTTCTACCCTTGGAATCTCTAACGGGGCTTATCGTATATTTTCCCTGAGAATCTCTTAAGAAATAATTCCCATTTTGTAAATTCAAAAAAATGGTATTCTCTTTGACAAATCTTTGTTTTGAAACCCTTTCCAGAATCTCTTGTTTTGTTAAGGGCCCTTTTGATTCTTTCAAGGTTTTGTAAATTATATCTTTAACAAACCCCGATTCATATCCCCATTCTTTCAAAGCATAAAGTCCTCGGCCCACCAAAACAAACCGACTATCTCTGATTAACTCATTATGAACCGTAGCTAAATTAGGTTGTTTTTCAGAAGGAAACGGCAGTTTTTCTATCAATTTTACCACTTCAGTAAAATGTAAAGGCCTTTTCTCTTTCTTGAAAACTAAATAGGCCTTGTTCTTCATCCCCCGAGGATTAATTTCCAGCCAATTATTTAAACCATATAATTCTTCAGGATTTTTCCCAATGTTTTTTGAAATTTCCAAGCAAGAAAGAAAAATATTTTCATTAAAGACCTTTCCCCAAATTTTTGAAGCATCCTTCTCTTGAATTTTAAAAAGTTCGTCTAAGGCAATGGGTCTATTTTCTTTTTTTAATCCCTCTAAAATTCCTTTCGCCACTTTTTTGGCCGTTGTTGCAATTCTTCTGTCCTTAGACCAAAAAGGATAAAAATTATCGTCTTCGGGAAAATTTTTAAATTCATTTGTCAAAATTAATAAAAAGCGGATTTTATTTTGAAAATCTTTCTCTCCTTGCCCTAAATAATTTAAAAAAATATCTTCTCTTTTAATGCCGCCGAATAATTCTAATGCCTGATTGAAATACTGAAAAAGAGCTTGTTCATTTTTTATTTTTTTTCTAATTTTAAAAAGCCCTTCTTCTTCAATCTGACGAATTCTTTCTCTGGTCCGACCGTAGCTTTTGCCGATAGCTTCTAATGTCTCTTGTTCGCCTGTCTTTAACCCAAAACGTCTCTCAATCACATCAGCTGTTCTCGAAGACAAATCCTTAGTTAAATCCGAACAAATTTTTTGATAATTAAACTTTTCCATATTCTTCTATTTAAACATTTTAAAAAAACCTTGTCAATCCTTTTTATGGGGATAAAAAACGGGGGCACAAAAGTTTTTTCCCTGTGCCCCTTCTTGACGGCTGTGATTATCAATCACTTTTTTCCGCAAAAGACACGCCCGTCTTCAGTATCAGCAATTGAAACGTAGCCGTCAGGATTATCGCTCTTGAAGCGAATCCCCCGATATTTTTATTTTTAACCAATTCATAACTTGAATCTCCTTTCTTTATTAAACTTAAACCTTTCCTTCATCTAATTTAGTTCATGCACATTGTATTTTGAAGTGCAACACCCTAATCTCGACTTCGTTTTGTATTTATTTAAAGTTAAATCTCGGAAATAATCTTAAATTCACTACTTTTTCTTATCTTTCACTCCTTAGAAGTTAAGTTCAAAGTGTTGCACTTCAGGGGTTAATGTGCCTCATTTTCACTACTTATATTATATACCCGTTCTCCAGATTTGTCAACGCCCTTGATAAAAATTCTATTTATTATCTAATCTATTTAAAAAAAACACCTTAACTTTGCAATCGCAATATTAAAGTGTTAATTATTACTAAAATTATTATCAAAAATATTATCAAAAATATTATCAAAGATTATTATTAAAAGAAGAAAAGTTTTATTGTCTTCTTTTATAACGAAATCTATGCCAGGCGACGAGGAGAGGGCTGGCCAGAAAAATTGAAGAATAGGTACCGGCGGCAATGCCTAAAATTAAAGCCAGGGCGAAATATTTAAGAGTAACTCCGCCAAAAAAGAAAATGGCAACACAAACAAACAGGGTGGTCAAAGAAGTGTTAACTTGACGAGTCAATGTTTGATTTAGAGATATATCAACGGTTTCTTCAAAGGTCTCTCCTCTTTTCAAAAGATTTTCTCTCATCCTATCAAAAACAACAACCGTGTTGTTAATAGAATAGCCCAATACAGCCAAAAGAGCTGTGACTATTGGAATGGTAATTTCAATATTATAAAACCTTCCTAAAACGGCGAATACCCCCAAGGGAACGAGAATATCGTGGAAAAGAGCAATGGCGCTGGCGAACCCGTATACCCAGGAACGCAGCGGTTTCTGAACTTTCCTGAAAGCCAAAGCAATATATAAAATCATTGATAATAGGGCAACAACTATGACAATCGTGGTTTTGTTCTTTAATTCTTGGCCAATCATCGGACCTATTGTTTCAAAACGTTTCTCTTCAATCAAACCTCCATTTTCTTGAAGTTTTTCTAAAATCTGCTGGTGGGTTTCCTCTAAAATATCTTTCATTTTTAAAATTATCCCCTTTTCTTCGGTTGGCTGAACATAGACAGTTCCTAAATCAAAATCAGCCAATTTTTCCCGTATTTCCTGATTTCCAGGCCTTTCTTCTTTATATTCTATTTCCAAAATACTGCCGCCAACAAAATCAATGCCGGGTTTTAATCCAAAAACAGCCAAAATAACAACACTGGCTATAATTAACGTTCCGGAAAAAATAAAATAGATTTTGCGATATTTAATAAAATGAATCATATTAAAATATAATTTATCTCCACATCCATCTCCACTTCTCAAACCTTGTTCCAATGAATAATTTAAGAAAAATCCTTGTTATAAACATTGCCGAAAACATACTGACCAAAATTCCAATGCTTAGAGTTAAGGCAAAACCTTTAATAAAACTCGTTCCCAAAAAAAATAAAATTAAAGCGACGATTAAAGTGGTAATGTTTCCGTCTCTAATTGAAGACCAGCTTCTTCTAAAACCCTCTTCTAAAGCAACGGCAAAGCTTTGCTTTTCCTTTAACTCTTCCCTCATTCTTGAAAAAATCAAGATATTGGCGTCAACCGCCATTCCAATTGATAAAATAAATCCGCCGATTCCGGCTAAGGTTAAAGTAATCGGGATTAATTTAAAAAGTCCTAAAATTATAGCGATATAAATACCCAAAGACAAAGAAGCTAAAAAACCCGGCAGCCGGTAAAAGATTATTAAAAATATTATTATAACCAAAAATCCAAGCAGGCCGGCTTGCAAACTCTTCTCTAAAGATATTTTTCCTAAAGTTGGGCCAACCGTTTGCTGAGAAATCAGTTTTATTGGTACAGGAAGAGCGCCGGCATTAAGACTTCTAACAAGCTCTTTGGCTTCATTTATTGTAAAACTTCCGGTAATCTGGGCTTTGCCCCCGGAAATTTTCTCTTGAACCACTGGCGTAGAAATTGGAGCTCCATCAATATAGATTGCCAAAATTTTGCCAACATTTTTGGAAGTTAAATCCTCAAAAATTTTCGCTCCCTCGTCATTAAATTGAAGGGAAATTAAAGGATTGCCTGTATTTTCGTCAAAACCCAATTCAGCTTTTTTAAGATACTGGCCGGTCAAAAAGGTTGGATTAAAATAAGGATCTTGCAGGCCTATCTGCCAATTTTCTATTTTCTCTATTTCTTCAAACGTCTTTCCTTCAAGCTCTTTTATTTTATCAAGGATTTGCTTGGTCTCTTCTTCTGTTTTCTGTTCCCTAAATTCCAAAAATGGGGTCTGGCCAATCATTTTAATGGCTTGATTAGGGTCTTTTATGCCAGCCAACTCAACAACTAATCTATGAGAATCTCCTGCCGCCTGGGTCTGAACTACTGGCTCTGTAACTCCAAAAAGATTAACCCTTCTCTCAATAATGTCCCGCAAACCTTGCATAGCCGAAGAATATTCCTGCCTTTCAAGTTGAGAAAGATCAGCTTCGTAAACCAAGTGGGTTCCGCCCTGCAAATCTAAACCCAATCTAAAAGGAATATCCCAAAACTGAGGAATTATTGCCTTGATGTATTTTGGCTCAACCAAATTTCCGGCTAAAAAGGCCAGAATAATAATAAAAATTAAAAATAAATAAACCCTCTTTGTCATATAACTTGTCGTAATTGGATTTATGTTAGCACAAAATTGTTTAAGCGAGAAGAGCTGAAATGATACCCACTAAAAATATTCCGTCAAAGACGCCAGCTCCGCCGATTGAGAGCAAACCTGGTTCTAATTTTTTTGCCTTTCTTAAATTTAAAATGTCAGCTCCAATCAAAATTCCTAAGACACCGGAAATAAAAGCAGAGGGAGCCATAAATTCCGGGGCTAAAATCCAGGCAAAAAAAACGGCAAAAATTGGCGGAATTATGGCTGAAATAGCAATGCCTCGGCCAGGAATTGGTCTGGCTAAAATTTTAGAGGCAAGAACCATTAAAAAAGTAGCCATTAAAACCGGTTTCAAAGGAACTTTGAATAAAAAATAAAAAGAGAGAAGAATCGGTAAAACCCCTCCTCCAAAATTAATGGCAATACCTGATGCCCTTAGTTTTGTGGTTTTAAACAACCCAAAGAAAGAACGTTCCTCAACATAAACCATTTTTCTCCTGTTCAGAGGGATATTGATAGCAGAACCCAGGAGCATTAAAAGAAGTATTAAGATAGTAACCTCAGGAGAAAATCCAAGCTTTTCAAATCCAAACGTTACTACCTGAAAAAAGACCAATAAAAACAATATTGGCAGAGAAAAAATAAATAGAATAAAAATTAAACAACCAACTGGAAAGAAAAACATATAAGTTTTTTTCAGCTTATGTAGATGTCAGACATCTACAATCACATACAATGCTTATATTTATTGCAATGCGGCCTTCTTTATTTTTTCAATTTCATCTTTGTCTTCGTATAATTTACCTTCGCCTAGTTTATACAGTAAAGGAATAACGCCGCATTTTTCGCATTCGCCCCAAGCGCATTTGCCGCCGTTCTTTTTTGACAATTCTCGGCACATCGCAATTTCTTTCTCAAAAGTTTCTTTTTTTATATTATTTTCCATGACATTTTTTATCATGTCGTTCCCAAAAAAGAAGGCGGAAAACATGAAATAGATAATCTAATAGTGCTTTGCCCCAATTGCCATGCACTTATTACTAGAAAAAGATTTACTTTAAAAACCCGAAAGGATATAGTTAAAATTCGTAAAAAGGTTATAAAATTATTAAAATCTTATTACCCAAATTTTGGGTAGCAACATCTTTTGTATTTCATTGGTTTGCCGGTTTGGGGATTGATTTTGCCGCAGGGGCAGGGGTCGTTTCGTCCAACTTTGCCCGCCGAAGCCCCGCGCAGCGGGGCGGAGGCGGGTCTGACATCTCGAGGTTGAACTCTCAACTCGGCTTTAAAAATTGCATTGGCAATAGTGGTCTCAATTGTTTGGAGTAATTTTTGAAACATCTTATGACCCTCTGATTTATACTCAACCAAAGGATCCTGCTGGCCATAAGCCCGCAGCCGGACCGAGTCCCTCAGATATTCCATATTTTCCAAATGCTCCAACCAAAAAGTATCAAAAACCTGCAAACACAACAATTTTTCCAATTGACGCATATTTTCTTGACCAACCTGTTTTTCTTTTTTGTCATAGTCCCCTTCTGAAAATCCTGCTTTTTTTGTTATTCCCAAAATATAGGAACGTAAACCATTTTGGTCATTGGTCATTGGGGTTTGGGATTTCTCTATTATCTCTCTTCTTTTTTTATAAAACACTTCCCGGTGTTTATTCATCACATCATCATATTCTAAAATATGCTTTCTTAAATCAAAATTCATTCCTTCAACCTTTTCCTGGGCTGATTCAATTGCCCGGGAAATTATTTTTGCTTCTATGGGCTGATCCTCGGGCAGCCGCAAGGTTTCCATCAGCCCTTTTATTCTATCCCCGCCGAAAATCCTCATTAAATCATCTTCCAGAGAAACAAAAAACTGGGAAGAACCCGGATCACCCTGTCTTCCGCTTCTTCCTCTTAATTGATTATCAATTCTTCTGGCTTCGTGACGCTCAGTGCCAATAACATGAAGACCGCCGAGCTCACAAACCCTTCGACCCTGCTCAGGGTCTTGGGGGTTACCCCCCAAGATTATATCCACTCCTCTGCCTGCCATATTGGTAGCTATTGTGACTGCTCCCAGCCTTCCTGCCTGAGCAATAATTTCTCCTTCTCTTTCATGATATTTGGCGTTTAAAATTTGATGGGGAATACCCTGTATCTCTAAAAGTTTTCCGAGACGCTCGTTTTTTTCTACTGAGCGCGTACCCACCAGCACGGGCTGGCCCCTTTTAAAGCAGGCTCCAATTTCTCTTACCAACGCTTCAAACCTCCCCTGCTCTGTTTTATAAATGCGGTCTGGAAGAGCCTTACGAATCATCGGCTTATTTGTTGGAATAACTATTACATCCAAATTATAAACCTTGTCAAACTCCTCAGCTGAGGTGACGGCTGTTCCGGTCATTCCTGCCAGCTTTTCATAAAGACGGAAATAATTCTGAAAGGTTATAGAAGCCAGGGTTTTTGATTCCTGTTCTACCCCTACCCCTTCTTTTGCCTCAATTGCCTGGTGAAGACCCCCTGACCATCTTCTGCCCGGCATCAACCGGCCAGTAAATTCATCTATAATAATCACCTGACCATTTTTAACCACATAGTCCCTATCTTTTAAAAATAATGTTTGGGCTCTTAATGCTTGCTCCAAATGATGAAGATATTTTATTCCTTTTTCCTGATAAATATTTTCCATTCCCAAGATTTTCTCAATTCCGGCAATTCCCTGCTCTGTTAAAGTAGCTGCTCTTATTTTTTCGTCAATCTCATAGTCGGTTTTAGGGTTCAGCCGCGGAATAATTCTAGCAAAATCCTGATACCATTGAGAACTTTCTTCATCTGGCGCTGAAATTATTAAAGGAGTTCTGGCCTCGTCAATTAAAATTGAATCCACCTCGTCAACAATCGCATAATTAAAACCGCGCTGAACCTGCTGAGATAAATCATAAACCATATTATCCCGCAAATAATCAAACCCAAACTCATTGTTCGTGCCATAAGTGATATCTGCCAAATAGGCCTCTTTTCGCGACACCGGCCGAAGAAAATCCTCAATTACTTTAAAGCTGCCAAGTTCATCTCTAATTTGGTCTTTTTCTTTAAATTGAGGATCATATAAAAAAGCGGCGTCATGCACTACGCAGCCAACGTTAAGTCCTAATAAATCATAGATTTGACCCATCCAGATGGTGTCTCTTTTAGTTAAATAATCATTAACCGTAACAATATGAACTCCTTTTTCAGTTAGGGCATTGAGATAAACCGGCAAGGTGGCAGCCAAGGTTTTGCCTTCGCCTGTTTTCATTTCAGCGATTTTTCCTTGATGCAGAACAATTCCGCCAATTAGCTGAACATCAAAAGGGCGCTGGTTTAAAGTTCTTTTGCCGGCTTCGCGAACCAAAGCAAAAGCCTCGGGAAGAATATCATCTAACTTTTCTCCCTTTTTAAACCGCTCTTTAAGTTTGTTGGTCTTCTCTTTTAATTGAGAAGCAGAGAATTTCTCAAACTCCGACTCAAGAGAATTTATTTTTTCAACGACCGGCTGCAGCTTTTTTAAATATTTTTCATTGGCATCCCCAAAAATTTTCGTAAAAATAGACATAATTTTAATGTGTATAAATTCTCTATATCAAAATTTGTCCGATCGGACGATTTTTGACAACCTAATATAGAGACCAAACTTCTCTACCTAACAATATCATTATACTCATTTCCTTCAAAAACAAAAGCGGTCGTATTAACCACTCCAAGGAACTACCCTTCTTTTTACCAACACCTTAATATTGCAATCGCTATATTAAAACGTTACTTGTTTTTCAAAAGCCTTCTTCTTTGAACAACGATTTCGGCTTTGCCTTTGTATTTTTTTAACTCCCGCTGAAGTTCGTCTTTTACCTTTGTGACGGCTAATTTTAAGTTATTTTTTTCGGACTCGGCTCGCAAACTTTTCCTTGATAGACGCATTTGAGCTTCAACGCGAAAAATTTGCCCCTTCTGATGATGTCTGGTTGTTCTACCAACCTCAACCCAAACTTCGGCCCTGGGTTTTCCCTTGGTAAAAAAACCATTGTAATAATTTTTGCCTTGAAAAACCTTGGCAAATTTTTCCAAACTGCCAATTTTTTCCTGGATATAGTCCCGTAACTCCTGACTTAACTCCAAATTTGTCGTTTTGATAATTATTTTCATAATTTTTAATTAGGGGATGAAAATTGCGGCGGCGACCACTGATGTCCAAAGACCGTTTTTATTCCCTTGGGCTGTCTGGGTGATATTTGAGGTCCGGACAATTTTCCCTGACATTTTAAAAACTTGTTCCTTGGCATCCCAAGCATCATCAGAATTAAACTCTATTCCTAAGGTTGTGGCCAGCATTGAAGCGGCTAAGTCCTCGGTGTAGTCGCTAACTTTTTCATCGGTTTCCCCGAAAGAATGATGTTCGGACAAATAACCATATTGATTGGGGTCAGCCGGAATAGCGCAGCCTATTGAGGCTGAAATCAATCTATTTGGCTCATTCGTTTCATTTCTAACCATTACGCAAAAAACTACCTCGCCCGGTTTTAAATAGGGCAACCCCTTTTCTTTTGGTATCTTCTTACAACCAGGCGGCAAGATACTGGAAACCGAGACCAAATTGAAATGGGCGATGCCAGCATCTCTTAAAGCCAGTTCAAAGGAGTTTAATCTTTCTTTAGAAATTCCTACTCCTTTGGTAAAGAAAAAATTTGTTGGAATCATATTTAAAAAATCCGCCCTCTCTCTCCATTAAATTATCAGTTTGGATATAGAGGGCGGAATAGAAGAAATTTTATTATCTCTTTTTCTTCTTCTTGGCTTTCTTTTTGGCCATTTTCTTTTGACTCTAAAAAGAGTGTTATTTACAAACTCGCTGCAATAGTAGACTAAATTATTAACAACGAGTTCTCATTATTTTATTTTCCTACACCGAACACATTTGTCAATGGTGAATAAACCCCGTTAGAGGATAACGGGCTTTGTTATCTCCTCTTGCTTTTTATTCTCTAACGGGGTAAAGTTTTATTATCTAATTATTTGTATTTCTTCCTGCAGGTTTATACCGAATTCTTTTTTTACTTTTCTTTTAGTAAGTTCTATCAACTTCAACACGTCTTTGGCTTTAGCGCCGCCCAAATTGACAATAAAATTTGCGTGTTTTTTAGATATCTCAGCTTTTCCAATCTTGGTTCCTTTCAAGCCAGCTTTTTCAATCAAATAACTTGAAGGAGCTGTCCCATTTTTGTTTATAAATATAGAGCCAGCTGAAGGAAAGTTTAAAGGATGATTCTTCTTCCTACGAACGAAGTGTTTTTTAATTTTATTTTGAATTTCTTTTTTATTTCCCTTTTTTAGTTTCAGAATAGCAGAAAGAATAATTAAATTTCTGTTTTTTTTAAAAATGCTATTTTTTTCAGAAAATTGGCATTGTTTTTTTGATAAATTTTTTATTTTTAAATTTTGGGTGTCCAAGATCTCCACGCCTTCTACTATATCTGACATTTTTTCATCAAAGGCCTGGCTATTTCCATAAACAGCGCCACCAACTGTGCCCGGTATGCCGGCGGCCCACTCTAAACCTTTCAACCTTTCTCTTACCGATAAGTTTACTAAATCTTTTAGCTTTGTTCCTGCTTCTGCATAAAAATTACAATTTTCAATTTTTCCCGATTCTTTGAATCGAGGATCCTCGACTTTCAGTCGGGACAATTTACAATTTTTAATTTTTATTATTAATCCATCAAAACCTCGGTCAGAAGCCAAAACATTACTGCCTCTGCCTAAAATAAAAAAAGGCAGTTTTTTTTCTTTTGCCCATTTTACAGCTTTAATTATATCTTCTTTATTGTTAGTCACGCAGAAGTATTCAGCCGGACCGCCAATTTTGAAAGTAGTATATTTTGACAATAAAACATTCTTCTTAATTTTTAATTTTGATTTTTCATTTTGCATTTTGATTTTTTAATTTTTAATTTTGAAATAATGGGTCGGGAGAGTTAACTCCAAACTAAGTCTTTAGTGAGTGCTGCCTCCCGACCCAATTTTATTATATAGCATTAAAAATAAAAAAGCAAAAAACCTCGCTCGAGGGAGGTTTTTCGCCGACTTTAGTCGAAGTTCCCTTTCGGGATTCACTCACTGCTTTGATATTAACAAATCAAAATTCTTTTGTCAACCCCTTCACCTTTCGGTTACTACACTGAAAGATGAATGGTCAAGGGCTCAATAGTTGGTTGATTTTTGCTCTGGTGGCTGGACCGACAAAACCCGTGCCGATTGTTAATCCCAAAGGCCTTAAAATCTCTGAGGCGTATTTTTCCTGAAAGCGAATAACAGCGGTTTTTGTCAAAGAAAGAAAATTTCCAGTGAGCAGACCTTCAGGATAAATCTCCGACCCTTGAAGTTTTAAAAACTCTTGTAAGCACCTTACTCCAGTATTTTGGATTAACCCAAAATAAAGATTACTGTTTATTTGCAAGCAAGAAAATTGACTATTTTGATTTAAAATCGCCTGAATCTGAGCTTGAACCCTAATAATTTCTTTTTTCAGCGCCTCAATTTGACCTAAAAATTGCTTTATTAATTCGTCCTCGTTAGACCTTTCAATTGAAGCTGTCCAGGAAAAAAAATAATAAGAAGAAACGTCGGAACTTTCTATCTGGTCGGATAAGGAAGGGATAATAATTATTCCAGTAATCTCTGTTCCGAAATTCTCCACCCGAACCTCGCCTTTCCGGTCCTTATCAAGCTCAAGGAATTTAACATTGTAACTCCTTGCCTGATTGATAGTGATATAAGGAATTTTAAAAGCAGTGCCGGGATTCCCGAGAAAACTGAATTTCAAAGTTCCCCGGCCGCCAATTATTTTATACCAATTACCAACCCATTGTTTGGTCAGGTCAGTTAAAGTTAAAGTGCTCTCCCCGCTCAAGGGAAGAAAATTAATCCGTGGCGTAATATGGAAGGTTCTTAAGTTTTTATTAAGATAACAATATTTCGGACCATAGTTGCAATCATTGATTAAAACCGTGATTGTCCAATCAATAAAAATCTGGGAAAAATCTTCTTTAAAATTATTCTTTCCCAAGGCGTAATTTATACTTTCTATCCCAGTTTTGGAAGAACGCAAAGCGTCCACTAAAACGTTTATCCCGTAGTGGTCAACTAAATATTGGGTGAAAAGATTGACAACGCCATAATCAGCTTTCTTATTCTGCCACTCAATTATTGAATCGGAAGGATTTTCAAAAAAATCGCGAATTCTTCTTTCCAAATTACTGCCATCTAAGGTTTCGTCGTAACCAAGCAAGGTTGAAACGTATTCTGCCCTGGCTTCATTTAACCAAACTTCTTCTGTTACGTTATAGATTTTTTCCTTCTGGTTAAAGGTGATTAAATGAACCAATTCATGAGCCAAAAAACTTTTAGCCAGAGAGGCAGTAATATGTTTGGCGTTAAAATAAAGCATTTCTCTTTCGTTTGAATCGCCAACTTGAATTCTAAAATACTCGTCGTTGGAACGAAAATAGCCGCCGAATGTCTCTAACATCGGATGTATCAGAACAGTAATCTGGGATTTGTTGTCAATGCCCGGATTCCATTCAGAACCAAAAATATTAACAATCGTTGGATAAATATTTTGATCAAATTCCCGTCCTAAATTATCTAAAGCCTGAAGAACATCGCTTTGGGAACTAGAATTCCACCAGTCCTCATCAATATAAAAATAAAGTTTCGAAGAGGCCTTTACTAAAATTGCCGTAATTTCTTTTCGCCCGGAAAAATCGTAGGATTGGTCAACAAAAAAAGTCCGCCTCTCGCCAACAACATCGGCAGCTGCGCTGGTTGCTACGGTCAGAAATAAAATTACTAAACTAATAGAAAAAATAATTTTTTTCATGTATTTCTTTATTCTATCATTTTTTATATGACGCTACAATTTTTTTTAAAATGTTAATTATTTCCTCCTGATTGTTCTGCTGCACAAATCGTTTTAATTTTTCTAGGGCCTCATTTAATGTTTGTTCATTGACTTCTGAAAGACGAGCCATAAAAATCTTTTGATTTTGAGTGGTTATGGCTCCTTCTTCGGCTGTTAAAATTTCTTCAAATAATTTTTCGCCCGGTCTCGAACCGATGAAAACAATTGGAATATCTTTATCCGGCTCTAAGCCGGATAATTTTATCATTTCTTTTGCCAAATCCAAAATTTTAATTGGTTTTCCCATATCAAGGACAAAAACTTCTCCGCCCTGACCCATTGCCCCGGCCTGTAAAACCAAAAGGCAGGACTCAGAAGTAAGCATAAAATATCTTTTCATATCGGGATGAGTCACTTCTACTGGCCCTCCTTTTTTTATTTGTTCTCTAAAAATCGGGATAACGCTTCCCCGGCTGTCTAAAACATTGCCAAAACGAACCGAAATAAATTTTGTGGAATTTTTCTGGTTTAAGGCCTGACAAATCATCTCGCCTACTCTTTTGGTTGCGCCCATTATTGAGGAGGGATTCACGGCTTTATCAGTGGAGACGAAAACAACTCTTTCAGCTTTGAATTTAATTGCCGCTTCTCCGATTATTTTTGTCCCAAAAATATTGTTTTTTACTGCTTCATCAGGATGTTTTTCCATTAAAGGAACGTGTTTGTAAGCAGCGGCGTGAAAAACAATATTTGGCTTGGATTTATTAAATATTCCCTCTATTTTCTCTTTATCTCTTATATCTGCTATCAAAGAATCAATCTTTAAGTTTGAAAAATTATCTTTTAATTCTTCTGAAATATTAAAAATGCCGGTCTCGTCCTGATCTAATAATAAAAGTAAATCTGGTTTAAATCGCGCTATCTGTCTTGATAACTCAGAACCGATAGAACCGGCGGCGCCGGTAATTAAAACTGTTTTAGCCCTAATAAAACTCTCAATCGCCTTGGTGTCTATTCCCACCGGCTCTCTTCCCAACAAATCCTCTACGCCCACTTCTTTTAAGCTTCTTAGAGAAACACTGCCATTTATAATTTCAGCTATCGGCGGAATAATTTTAATTTTTTTTAACCCGGCTTTTCTTGTTATTTCAACAATATTTTTAATCGCCTTGGCCCCGGCTGAAGGAAAAGCAATAATAAGTTGTTTTATCTGCTTGTCCTTTACGATTTGGGGAATATCCCTGGTTTTGCCCAAAACCTTAATGCCGTGAATTATTGTTCCTTGCTTTATCGGGTTATCGTCAATAAAACCAACAGGCGAATAAGGACTGGATTTTGACATTAAAATACTTCTTAAAATCTGTTCACCGGCATCGCCGGCGCCAGCTATCAATGTTTTTTCCTTTTCATTGGTTTCGCCCGTTCCAACCACACTCAACCAAATTCTTTTGGCAAAACGAAGACCGCCGCAAAAAATAAAGACCAGAAAATAACTTATAAAAAGAACTGAACGGGGAAAATTTGTAAAAAATGGGAAATATTTGGAAATATAAATAGTAATGCCCAAAAAGAAAAAAGAAATAGTGGTCGCTTTAAATAAAGAAATTAATTCGCTGGCGCTTACATAGACCCAAGAAAAAGAATAAAGTTTTTGGAAATAAAAAACAGGGATAGTAAAAATTATTGTTAGAACAATCATTCTTGGAATAAAGATGGAGTACTGGGAAGGAATTTTAGCGTCAAACCTGATTAAAAAAGCCAAAAATACTGACAGGGTTATCAGAATAACATCGGCCGCGAGAAAAAATATAAAACGGGTTTTTGTGTTTTTTCTTATAAAAGACATTTATTTAAGTTTTTTACGACAAAATCAATTTCTTTTTCTCTTAAATTATTAAAAAAAGGCAAGGCAATTGTCTGCTGACTTACTTTTTCGCAAACCGGAAAATCACCCACTTTATAACCAAACATTTTTTGGTAAAACGGCTGAAGATGTATTGGCTGAAAATAATTATTGCATTGAATACCTCTTTTATCCATCTCCTCAATAATTTTGTTCCGCTTTTTCTGCGAGAACTTCTTAACCAACCTAACAACGTAAACAAACCAGCTTAATTTAACATCAGGAGCAATATAAGGAATTCCAATCTCGGAAAAGTTTTTTAATTTCTTATTATAAAGTTTAGCAACCTTTTCTCTTTTTTTAATAATTTCATTGAGCCGTTCTAATTGACTAATTCCCAAAGCGCAATTCATCTCAGCCAGGCGATAATTATATCCCAGCCGAATATGCTCCAACCACTTGCCGTTTTCATCTCTTCTTCCTTGATTTGCCATACTTCGACATAAGTCAGCCATTCTTTTGTTCTTTGTCAATACCATACCGCCCTCGCCTGTGGTTATCTGTTTATTAGGATAAAAAGATAAAATTGCCGCATCGCCGAAAGAACCGCATTTTTTACCATTATATTGAGAACCAAGCGCTTCGGCTGAATCCTCAATTAAAAAAAGTTTGTGTTTTTTAGCAATTTTTTCTAATCTGTCCCAATCTGCCGGATATGAAAAAACATCAACCGCTAAAATCGCTTTTGTGCGAGGAGTTATCAATCCTTCGACAAGCTCAGGATTGATATTGAAAGTATCGCTTTCAATATCAACAAAAACCGGCTTGGCTCTTTCGTATAAAATACAGTTAGCCGATGAAATAAAAGAAAAAGGAGTAGTAATTACTTCATCATTGTCTTTTATTCCCAATGCCCGGATAATCAAATGCAAGCCACTGGTTCCGCTATTAACCCCTATTGCGTATTCTACCCCTATATATTTTGCGATTTTTTCTTCAAATTCTCTCAACTTCGGCCCCAAAGACAAATAAGAAGTTTTTAAAACTTCTAACACTGCTTTTTTTTCTTTTTCAGTTATATCTGGTTTTGAAAGCGGTATTTTATATATTTTATATTTGTTTTTCATTTATTTTTCTTATTACTTTTGCTGGCACTCCGTAAGCCACAACATTGCCTGGTATGTTTTTTGTCACAAAACTAAAAGCCCCCACAATTGAATTTTCCCCCACTGTTACGCCAGGCATAATAACTGAATTAGCGCCAATTTTACAATTCTTTTTTAAAACAACTTTACCTTGTTTGTCATCAATTGTTGAAACAGAATATATTTTAACACCCCCTCCTATTTGTACATAATCTTCAACAACAATTCCTTTGCGCGCATTAAAATAAGAAAAAGCGCCAATATCAGTTTCTTTACCTATCTTAAAATTTTTTACTCCCTGCACCACCCAGTTATATTTTGTTAGCTTTCCTTCTTTAATAATAGGTTTTTTCCATTTTTTAAATCTTCTTTGCATGTTTATTTAAATGGGTCGTTTATGCCTTCTTTGCCGTAAACTCCCTCTTGTTTAATAAAAATCAAGTAAAAGGTCTTTAATATAATTTTAAAATCCAGCAGCAAAGACCAATGTTCAACATACCAAACATCATATTTTATTCTTTCTTCCCAAGAAAGTAGATTTCTACCGTATATTAAGGCCCAACCTGCTAATCCAGGTTTCACTAATAATCTCTTTTTTTGGAAATCATTATATTTATCTACCTGATAACGAAAGGTTGGTCTCGGCCCAACTAAACTCATTTCTCCCCTTAAAACATTGATTAATTGAGGAAGTTCATCTATCCCCCATTTTCTAAGAAATTTTCCTAACCCTGTAATCCTTTCGTCGTTTTTAGCGACAGTATAGCCCAATCCTTTGTTTACTGCTCCCTGTATCATTGTTCTGAATTTGAAAGGATAAAAAGTTCTTCCGTTTTTACCGATTCTTTCATATCTAAAAAAAACAGGTCCAGAGGAATCAATTTTAATCAAAACAGCTATTATTAAGAATAACGGAAAAAGCAAAATTAAAATGATAAACGCTCCAAAAAAATCAAAAATTCTTTTTAAAATTAATCGCAGCATCGTTTTATCTTCTCTTTAATAAGCCGCTGATACTCTTCTTCTATTCTATCAAAAACCAATCTTTCATCAAACTCTTTTTCAGCTTTTCTCCTCCCATTTCTGCCTAATTCTTCGGATTTTTCTTGATTATCTAAAAGATAAATCAAGGCCTGGGCCAATTGATAAGGGTTTTTGGCTGGCACCAAAATACCGGTCACTCGATCTTCCACTGCTTCCCGGCATCCTCGAATATCGGTAGCCACTACCGGCCTTCCCATTGCCGAGGCCTCCATGATGCTGTAGGGAAAACCCTCGCGATAAGAAGGTAAAACAAAAATATCCATCAAAGAATAAAACTCTTCTATGTCGCTTATTTCCCCTTCGCGGCCCAAAACAATCACCTCTTTTTCAATTCCGTAATCTCTAAAGATAGAATAATTTAAAGCATCGTTTTTTTCTTTATCTAAAGGAGCAATTAAAAGTAAAACAACATCGGGATTTTTAGTTCTTACTATTTTAAAGGCCTTAAAAAGATCCAGATAACCCTTTTCTTTAACAAATCGGCCTACCATCCCTATTATTTTTTTCCCCTCTCCAATATCTAACTCTTTCTTTTTTTTATAAATAAACTCTTGGCTGAAATTCAAGGAATTAAAGCGAGTTATATTAATTCCGTATGTTGAAAATTTAATCTTTTTCGGATTTACAATTTTTTTCTTGACCGCCAGTTCAATATCTTCTTTATTTTGAGAAAAAATCAAGTCACAAAAATAAGAAGCTATTTTCTCCGCAAATAATATCAATCTTTTTACCCAAGTAGATACTTGAGGGCCAATATAAAAACCAAAAGATGTATGAATAACAATTGGAACTCCGGCCATTCTGGCAGCTATTCTTCCTAAAATTCCGGCTTTTGGAGTATAAGTATGAACAATAGTGAATCTCTCTTTTTTAAAATATAAAAATAATTTTAATAAAGATATCAGGTCTTTTAGGGGAGTAATTTTCCTAGTCATCTTAACTTCATAAAAAGAAAAACCTTCTTTTTTAAAAAAGGGCGATTGCTTCCCCGGAGAACAAACTACAGAAACCTTATAATTTTTTTCTCGTAAAAATCTTAAAAAATTCAATATTATAAACCGAACAGTAATATCCACGGTAGTCACATGGCAAATTTTTATTTGATTAGAAAGAATGTTTTTCATACCAATCAATAGTCTTTTTAAGGCCTTGTACTAAAGATATTTTTGGTTTCCAATCCAACTCTTTTTTTGCTTTAGACCAATCCAAAGCGCTTCTCTGGACTTCTATTCCACGGGCAAAACGATATTTCGGCCTTATTTTTTTATTTAAAATTTTAGCGATCTTTTTAGATAATTCGTTAAGAGAAGTTTCCTTTCCAGAACCGACATTAAAAATCCCGGTTTTTTTGCTTTCTCCTCCAATTAACAACGCCGAAACTGCGTCGTCAACGTAAATAAAATCGCGCGTCTGCGTTCCGTCGCCCCTGATTACTGGAAATTTATTCTCGGAAATATTTTTTATAAAAGACGGGACCACTCCGTTCTCCCATTGTCTCGGTCCATAAACATTGCTTAACCGTAAAATAATAAAACTTAATTTATATTTTTTATAATACTCGTCTAAAAGTTTTTCCAGAATAAGATTGGCTAAACCATAAAACGAGCTGGGTCGGCTTGAATCTTTCTCCGAAGTAGGGATAATTTTCGCCTTAGAACAAATCGCTCCTCCGGAAGAAAGGAAAACAACTTTTTTTATTTTTAACTCATGACAATAATCTAAGATTTTTTTAAAACCATCTAATACATCCAAACCCTTGTTGAAAAGAGGATCATTAATCTCTCTTCTTAAATTAATGGGTCCGGCAAGATAATAAACAATGTCTGGTTTTTCTTTTTTAAAAACATTTAAAACTTCTGGGTTGCAAACATCCAATTTGAAAAATTCAACTTTTGGATTTAGATATTTATCGCTAAAATCAACCACTATAACTCTATTCCCTTTTTTCACCAAAGCATCTGTGAGATGAGAACCGATAAAACCATTCCCTCCGACAATTAAATATTTTCTCATATATTTTTGCGCCATATTCGTCTATATTTTTTAAGTATTTATTGTTTAAATTAAAATCATTAAAACTAAGAGATATCAGACATAAAAGAGCAATAAAGCTGGGGATTCTAATCCGAACGATAATCCCGAAATTAGTTATAAAAAGAGAGAGAGCCGCCAAGCTCATTATGGCAAAAACCAATAAAGGAACGGCGAATTGATAGTTTTTTATAGCTTCTAAAGTCCCTTTTCTTCTGATGGATTTTATTAGGCCAAAAACAATAATAAAAAATAAAAAATACCAAGGAATGGTTTCAAGCAAGGCAAAAATCTGCCGTTGGTATCTTATCTGCCAAGGAAAAGGCCCTAATAAGCTGTAAATAAAAGTTTGTGAATAACCTTTGAAGCTTGTTTCTGCTGTAAAAGAGGAGCTCAATCCCGATAAAGAATTTGGTGAAGTTTCTGGAGGAGAAGTTTCTGGAGGAGAAGTTTCTGGAGGAGAAGTTTCTGGAGGAGAAGTTTCTGGAGGAGCATAAATTACTTCCCGATAAACAGTAATTATTTCTGGATTAAAATAATGTTTAATAGCGTTTGTACCGTAATAACCGTTCCCCAAAATCTGAGGTGAAAATCCTAAAAGAAAAACAATAACTATTCCATAAACAACTCTTTTTTTAAAATTCAGGGCTGAAACTAAAAACCAGCAAAAAATAAAGGAAAAAATAAGAGCATAGCCGATATAAAAACGAAGATGGATTGTTCCTGTTAAAATAACAAAAAAAATTAAAAACTTTTGCCAGGAGAAATTTTTTATCATCTTTACAGATAATAACAATCCGCTCAAAACAAGAGGAATAACCAAGGTATCTTTAAGTAATAAACTGCCGAAATAAAGATAACTGGGATAAAAACAAACAATCAATCCAATTAAAAAAGCCCATTTTTTTGAGCCACTGATTTCCTTAACTATTAAATAAACGAAAAGGACAGATAGAGCTGCCAGCCAAACCGTAAATAATTGGCCGACAATCATTTCGGGCAAAGTGAAGATATATATAATTCCTATCAGCAAGGGGAAATAATGGCCTAAACGTATTCCTGCTAAAGAAAAATTTCCCTGTTTAAACCGCTGGGCTATTTCTATAGCGGTCTGATTATATCCTTCATAATCTGCGCCGCCGCCAAAGGGTTTAAACTCCGCGTAATAAATAAATAATACAACAGCTAAGTGGATTAAAAAAACAACTAACAAAAGTAAATATAGTTCTTTGTCTTTTATGCCTATTTTCAAAAGAATTAAAAAAGTAATTACAAAAAGAAAAAAAATAAGCAAAAGCCCTACCGCTAATGCTTTATCTAAAAAACCTATTAATACTAATCCCAATAGAGTAAATGTTAATAAAATTATTTTCTTTTTATAATTCATCAAAAATTTCTTCATATTTTTTAACGCTTTCTTCAATTGAAAAATGGGCTGCTCGCTTTTTGCCCTGTTCAGAAAGTTTACGGGCTAAAACACGGTCATTTAAAACCCTAATAATCGCTTCTGCCAAGGCCCGGGGGTCGGCAACAGGAACTAAAATACCGCTTTTCCCATTTTCAATAATCTCGCCGGGGCCAAAGGCGCAATTTGTAGAAATTACCGGTGTCCCGCAAGCCATTGCCTCAACGAGCACATTTCCGAAACCTTCCTGCAAAGAAGAAAGGATAAAAACTGAGGCCCTTTTCATATATTTATAGGGATTTTTCTTAAAGCCCATAAAGATAACATCTTTTGACAAACTTAAATCATCAACAAACTGTCTTAATTTATCTCCCTCAGGCCCCTTACCCAAAACAACCAGACGAACAGCTTGTTTTTCCAAAACTAAACTAAACGCCTTAAATAAGATAGAATAATCCTTGCATTTTACCAAACGTCCGACAGCCAAAATAATCGGGATTTCTGAATTAAGAAAAGGCAAATCATCAACTGGTTCTTCTGCTAATTCATAAATTTTATCATTTATAATGGGGTTATAAATTACCTTAATTTTTTCCCTGCAACAGACAATTTTTAAAAGGTCTTCTGCTATGCCCCTGGAAACGCAGATTATTGCGTCGGCTTTAGGATAAATAATCTTGCTGATATACGGTAGAAAAAAACGGGCGAAAAATCTACGTCCAGCTGTTTTAGCAATAATTGGCAGAAAAGAAAAAACAGCGTGTTCGGTGGCAACAATTTTTATATTTGCTCTGGAAAAAATTTTTGCCGCTAGGCAAATAATATTAATGCGGGAAAATGCTGAAACAAAAATACCAAACCTCTCTTTTTTAAAGTACTTTATTAACCTTAAAAACAACCCAAAACTGTTAGAAGTATCCAAGTCAACGATTAATATGTCTTTTTTTATTTCATTTATAAAATCTCCTTCTTTTTTTCCTAAAACAAGGATTATCTTATACTTTTCTCTGTTAATGTTATTTATAATATTCACTACGTTCCTCTCGGCTCCTCCCGCTTCAAGATTAGGAAGAAAAAAGGCAATTTTGATTTTTCTATTGTCCATTTAAAAATCCTTGAAATTAAACTTGATTTATTCTAATATAATAATATAAATTATGGAAAATGTAAATCCAAAAATTAAAACTTATGAAAGTTCTATTGGTCAGTCATTCATTTGAAGATAATTCAAGAACACATTATAATCCCAACACTGCTTATTCTCTTGGTTTGGCCTACTTAGCCTCTTTTTTAGAAATGAAAGGACACCAGGTAGATGTTTTATGGTTAGATTGTTTTGATTTTGTTTATGCTCACAAAAGGATCCTCTCTAAAATTGAAGAAATTAAACCGGATGTTTTGGGCATCCAGATGTTTACTATGAATAGGGTTTCCTCTTATCGTTTGATAGAGGATTGTTCTCGAAAGTATCCGAAAATAAAAATTGTGGCTGGCGGCATTCACGCCTCAGCTATGCCAGAACAAATAATTGAAAAATACAAAAACGTTATTATTGTTATTGGAGAAGGAGAAATTACTTTTTCTGAATTAATGTCTGCTTTTAGGAGCGGGAGGAAATTAGAAAAGATAAAGGGTCTTGTTTTTTGGAAAGATGGACGGCTTGTCAAAACAGAAGAAAGAGAATTGATTTATGATTTAGATTCCCTGCCTTTTCCTAAACACGAAATCTATTTTGATTCTGAGCCCCAAAGAACCGGAGCCCATATTATAACCTCACGAGGATGCCCCTTTAACTGCTCATTTTGTTGTTTATTTCTCATCTCTAAACGTAAACATCGTAAAAGAAGCATTAATAATATAATTAAAGAGATAGTAGGGTTAAAGAGAAAATATCCTCGATTGAAAACAATACAATTTCATGATGATACTTTTACTTTAGATAATAATCGAGTAATAGAATTTTGCAAGAAGATTATTCCTTATAAGTTAGATATAAAATTTTCAGCATCAGGAAGAATAAAGCCCGTATCAGAAGAAATGTTATATTATATGGAAAAAGCAGGCTTTGAAAAAGTTATGTTTGGGCTTGAGACCGGAGCAGAAAAACTGATGAAAAATATCCACAAAGCTATAAATAAAAAAGATGTGGAGCAATTATTTCATATGCTTAAAAAACGAAATTTCTTAATTGTTATTTTCTTGATGGTAGGCTTCCCGGGAGAAAATGAAAATACGGTCCAAGAAACAATTGATTTTGTTAAGAAATTACAAAAAATCAAATATACTTATATTGCCGGAGTTGCTAAATTATGGGTCTATCCAAGGACAGAGGTTTATCAAATTATGAAAAATAGCGGCTGTATTTCAAATGATTACTGGTTAAGCGATAAAAATGTCCCCTATTTTACAGTTGAACACAGTCTTAAAAATTTAAAAATATTTGAAAACAGGTTGGCAAACAACCTTTGCATCGCCAGAATCTTTACTTTGGGAGGATTTTTTCACCATTTCTTAAGTATGCCATTAATTATATTAAGATTTCTTATTCGTCATAAATATTTCCTTTTAGTAATAATTGGAGAATCAATAAAGGTTTATTCTCCCTATTTGTATATTAAATTATATAAATTATACCAAAAAAATAAATAGAGCTTAGCTTTTTTCAAGAAAAGAAAAAAATATGATAAAAGGAACATTTTTTGCTTATCCGCCTTTTTTAAAAAATAACTTGTTTGATATTTCGGGTAAAATTTTTAATGAGGACAATCATCTTTACTGTTTTTATTTATTAAAAAAGGTTTTCAGGGAAAAAGGGGTTGATTTAGCAACTCAAGATATTAACAATCCAGCTCAATCAAAGTTTGTAATTTTTCTTGAGATGCCGAAAATTAAAAACATTCTCTCAGAAAAAAATAATTATTTATTAATTTACGAATCACCACTTATAAAACCGAGTAACTGGGTTTTAGAAAATCATAAACATTTTAAAAAAATTTTTACTTGGGATGATAAACTAATAGATAATAAAAAATATTTCAAAATAAATTATGTTCATGGAATACCCAAAGATTTAAATTTTTATTTAGATAAAAAGAAAAAACTTTGTACCATGATAGCCGGGCACAAACTCAAGTCCCATCCCTTAGAACTATATACTGAAAGAATTAAAGCAATTCGCTGGTTCGAAAAAAATCATCCAGAGGATTTTGATCTATACGGCACCGGCTGGGATAAATATTATTTCCATGGTAATTTTTTAGGAATAAATTTGCTAAGATTAAATAGATTAAAATTTCTAACCAAACTTTTAAAACCAAATTATTCTTCATATAAAGGTGTTGTTAAATCAAAAAAAGAAACCTACAAAAACTACAAATTTGCCATTTGTTACGAGAATACGAGTTCCCTTGGTTATATTACAGAAAAAATTTTTGACTGCTTTCTTGGAGGATGTGTCCCTATCTACCTAGGTGCTAAAAATATAGCCCAGTACGTTCCGAGAGATACCTTTGTTGACAAAAGAAATTTCAAAACATACGATGAACTCTATCAATATATTAAAAATATGCCGGACACAGAGTATAAAAAGTACTTAGATGCTTTAAAAAATAGTGCTGCCAATGGTAAGCTCTACCCATTTTCAGCCGAATGTTTTGCCAAAACAATATGTAATGGGATTTTGGAAGATTTAGTTAAAGTTTAAAAGATTTGTAAGCAGGTTTTCCGAAAATTATTCTTTTTATTTTAGAGAAAACTGGCAGTAATTTTTCTCTTAATGGTAAAAATGAATAAAGATAATAAGCCCATTGAAGAAAAAGGGCTTTTCGATAACCGGGATAATCATTTCGGTATTTTTTAATTAACCCGATATTATATTTCAAATTGGGCCGTCTGTTAAAATTAGATCTGTTTTGTTCTCCTTGTAAATAATAAAGAAAATATTCTTGAAAATTATAAAATTTGCCCAATCTTCCAAATTTCAACCATAAATCCCAATCTTCTGATAAATCAGAACAATTTTCGTCAAAACCGCCAACTAATTCCCAAGCCCTTCTTGGAAAAACAGCAGCGCTCGGAGATATAAGACAACTAGAAAGCATTCCTTTTCTAATTTTCTTATCGGTTTCGGGATTAAAAAATTTAGAAATTTCCTTACCTGTTTTATTTATTCTTATCATTCCTCCACTTGTTAAAACATAGTCAGAATGTTCTTCTAAAAATTTGGTTTGTTTTTCTAATTTTTTAGGATTTTGCCAAAAATCGTCAGAATCAAGAAGAGCGATGTATTTACCTTTTGAAATTTTTATTGCCTTGTTTCTGGCTTTGCTCACTCCCTGATTTTCTTGATAAAGATAATAAATTCTCTTATCTTTTAAATAAGGACTAAGCGCTTCCTTTGTATTGTCGGTTGAACCATCATCAATAATAATTATCTCTATATTTTGATAGGTCTGTCTTAAAGCGCTCTCAATTGCTCTTTTGATATATTTTGCTCTATTATAGGTAGGAGTAATAATTGAAACCAAGGGCGATTCTTGTTTCATTTTATTAGACCGATAATTTTAAATATTTCATTAAACCTTTTTTCATAAGTATGGTCACGTAAAGTTCGTTCATAACCAGCCCTGGCGATAGCTTCTCTTTCTTTCTCATTCTCTAAATAATATCTTATTTTATCAATAAGGTCATTGCTGTTTTTCCAGCAGATAATTTCTTTTCCAATTTCATAATAGTCTTCTAAATTATCGGCATGGTCAGTCAAAAAGAAACCAGCGCATCCTGGAATTTCAAAATTCCTTCCTTTAATTTGGTTTTTCTGTTTTTCTAAGAATGATTTTAAATTATTAATCCATTTTTTAGGGTTATTTATTCTTATTGTTTTTATTGATTTATTTTTTCCTCGGTTCAAAAATATACCAGCAATCGATTTTAAACTTATTTTACTTGAACATCTTGCGAAATTAAGATTAATTTTACTCTGAGAAAATATTTGGATCATTTTTTCTTGAGAAATACGTCCATTGGGCCAACCTCGGCCCCAACATTCTACATTTATACCTGCTTTTTTTATTTTTTTGATAATATTTTTTCGGTTTCCATGGGGTTGACCCACAAAAGTAACATCATAAATTTTAGGTAAACTCAGAGGTTTATATAAAAAATGATTGCAACCAAATTGAGTCTTGATAATATTTTTATAGCCAAGTTTGCGATATTTATTAAGAGCGCTCTTTTCGGTGGTTGATATCCAACGGAAACAAGGCGCCCAATATTTTGAAAAATTATCAACCCTCCATCTATCATCAGTAAACCAGTTAAAAGTTATCGCCCCTTTTTGAGTAATTTCTTTAATGATTTCTTTTTTATATTCATCTTCAAAAATAGAAAAGAAACACAGGTCTGGCTTTTCTTTGTCTACAATCTCTAAAAGTCGTTTATTCGTTTGATCGCGGCCAATCCTTTGGCTTATCTCGTCAAAGGGAAAATAAATAACTTTATTGCTGGCATTATTCATGTTTATCAATGTATTATAAAAATTATAATGTTCAAAGCTAAAACCCAGTTCTCGTATTCCATAATCATATTTTTGAACTATATAAAGAATTTTAGGCATAGTTAGGTTTATTTTTCTCATACCAATCAATTGTCTTTTTAAGTCCCTCTCTAAAGTCTGTTTTTGCTCTAAACCCAAACTCTTTTTTGGCTCTGGAAACGTCCAGACATCTTCTCGGCTGCCCATCGGGCTTGGAAGTATCCCAACGTATTTCGCCTCTAAAATCCATTAGTTCGCATATCAATTTTACTAAATCCCTAATAGAAATTTCCATTCCTGAGCCCAAATTTACAGGTTCGGGTTTATTATATTTTTCGGCAGCTAAAATCAATCCTTCGGCCGCGTCTTCTACATAAAAAAATTCTCTTGTTGCTTTTCCGGTTCCCCATATTTCAATATAGTCCTTGCCTTCCTTTTTAGCATCAGAAACCTTTTTAATTAAGGCTGGAATAACATGAGATGATTTTGGATCGAAATTATCACCCGGGCCATAAAGATTTACCGGGAAAATACAGATAGCATTAAAATTATATTGTTGTCGATAAGCCTGAGCTTGGACTAAAAGCATTTTTTTAGCTAATCCATAAGGAGCATTGGTTTCTTCGGGGTAACCTAACCATAAATTATCTTCTTTAAAGGGTAGCGGGGTAAATTTGGGGTAAGCACAAACTGTAGCAACGCCAATAAATTTTTCTACATTAGCCTGTCGTGCTGCTTCCATGAGCTGAACATTCATTACAATATTGTCATAAAAAATCTCTCCTGGCTTTTCTCTGTTTAGCCCGATACCACCTACCTTACTTGCTAAATGAATAACAATATCTTGGTTCTCTACTGCTCCTTGGCAGTTTTCCCACTTTCTCAAATCTAATTCTTCAATTGTTGGTAAAAATAAATTCCCTTCTGAAACTTTTCTTTTCTCTAATAAATTTTTTACCAAATGCTTTCCCCAAAAACCTA
>Ga0210049_1000808_pt1 | contig 28035 bp, 39 predicted proteins | sample CryGeyCG2014_300_2_FD_183964 | JGI IMG/M metagenome (GOLD analysis project Ga0210049, IMG submission 183964) | Groundwater microbial communities from aquifer - Crystal Geyser CG06_land_8/20/14_3.00 (SPAdes) (version 2) | ecosystem: Environmental > Aquatic > Deep subsurface > Groundwater | place... | reverse complement strand
CCGCTCCACTTGACCGCCCCCATTGCCGGGAAACGAACTGAATCCTTGTCGAACAGGAAGCTGCGTAGCGCCGGGTCGAATTGTGGAAGGACTGCCACGGCAACCTCGTCGATTTCCAGCTTAATATCGACAGCCAGTTCCTTATCGTCTTGCGCGCCTTCCTTGCGTGCATTGATGTGCTTGACCGCCGCCACGCTATTTTCTAATTCAAGTGCCATGATTTAGGTTCCTTGTTGGTTAATGTTCAAGCGGCAATACGTTCGTGTAGTAACTTGAAAGCCGTTGCCGCACATAAACGGACTTGCCCATTTCCTATTGCTTTTAGCCTATCTACTCGCGCCGGCACGCCGACTGCGACCCTTCCAATTTCAGGCTCTACTTCCCACGTTGCGTGCATCAAAAAATCATCCATAGACATTGGTTCAAGCGAAGTCCAGCCTACCGGCCAGTGCATCAACCATTCAACCCAATCAGGATTAAGTTGCCCGCCAATTTGGTCGTTCAAATTGCGCGATCTATTGGGGTCATCCCAGCGACTCGTTTGCCCGCTGCGAAAGTCCCTCGCTTGCGGCGTCGCGTATGTGTTGCTCTTTGTTGCTCCACGCTCAGCCGCATAGTCCAGTCGATCACGCAACGTCCCAGTCTTACCGCTGTCTTTATGATCGGACGCGCATGGCGTTGGAAATCTCACCAGCGTATTCACTACCTGCGTCAGAGACTGCCCGGTCATGTTCTCTGTCATCACTCCGCCGCGTGTTCCATCTGTAGCTGATGGAGTTGGCCAGTTCTGCATGTTGCTCACTTGATCGCGCAAATTCGCTGGCTTGCTGCGCCCCGGTCTGTTGATCGTTGCTTCTCTGTGCAATGATTCGGCTGACTTCGGCGGCAACTTGTCCATCGTTGTTGGAGTAGCCCAGAACCCAGATTCTTTCTCTGAGGTGCGGCGCGCCAACATCGGCTGCTGATAGCACGCCCCATTCCGCATCGAACCCCAGCGCGGCCAAGTCTCCAAGAACTGTTCCAAGTCCGCGAGAAGTGAGCATTGGGCTGTTTTCCACAAACACGTATCGAGGTCGTACTTCGCCAACAATGCGTGCCATTTCTTTCCAGAGGCCGCTGCGGGATCCTGTAATGCCTTCCCCCCCCCCCAGCGGCTGATATGTCCTGGCAGGGAAACCCGCCCGATACGACATCAATAATTCCTCGCCAAGGTCTTCCGTCAAAGGTGCATACGTCATCCCAAATCGGGAAAGGCGCGAGAATTCTGTCATTTTGTCTGGCGCACAGAACGCTTGCGGGGTAGGACTCCCACTCGACGGCGCAGACAGTTCGCCATCCAAGCATGTGACCGCCAAGGATTCCACCGCCAGCGCCTGCGAAGAGCGCGAGTTCTCGTAGTTCTGCATTAGGGCTTGGCTGATTAACCATGACATTTATGCTGCAACTCCGGCGAACTCTTCACTGAGCCATAACTGAGCAACTGAGTCTGTTGTATCGAAAGCGGTTGCCACGGCTGCAATGATCTGTTCGCGAGCTGGGCGAACATCTTTTGGCTGTTCGTAATTGCTGACGGCTTTTTTCTCTGTTGTGACTGCATCTTTCATCGGGAACGGCCAAACAGTAGCTGGACGCACGCCATCTTTGACTGGCTGAGTTACGGCAATGCTGGCGGCGCTATCAACGGCTGGTTGCTGCTCGGCAACCTGTTTTGCTTGTGCATCTGCTTGCGCCTTGGCTTCTTCCTCCGATTTGGCGCGTGCAGCAGCGGCTTCTGCCTCAATCTTGGCCTTAGCTTTGGCTTCTTCCTCGATGCGCATTGCTTCACGCTCGGCTTCCTGTCTTGCAGCTTCGGCGGCTTTATGAGCGTCAATGCGCGAGGTGACTACCAATTGAAAGTCATCCATTGGCTTGCCAATGATTTGTGCAAGATCGTTGAACAGGAACCCAAACCCGGCGGACGTTTCTTTGCACCAAGTTAGCTTGGCGCGAATGTCTTTTGCCGCCGCATCTGCGACGATCTTGCCATTCGCCAAGGCATCATCCACTGCGCTTTGCATACTGGTGTAGTTGCGTTTGCCTTTGATTGCTGTGGCAAAGTCAGGGCGCTGCACATTCAATTGAATCGGGCGAGTATCAGCTTCTAGCGCCTCAATATGTGCGGAGTAAGCAATTCCGGCCTCACTTACCATCAGGCGTTTTTTGGCGAGGTCTTCTTTCTCTACATCTTTTTCCAATTGCAACGCTGTTTCGTTGAGGTCTTTGCTCCATGCATCCATCATGCGTGCAGCCTCTCCGATGGTTACGGTCTGCGACAGCATCGAATCCTTCGATACCTTGATCTCTTTGGCTTTGTCGCGGAACATCTTGGCCGCCGCCTTTGCGTTGGAGAAGTCTTGGTCTGAAACAAGCGCGATGGCGCGTACTTCTTCGAGCTTGGCCTTCAATGCTTCGCCAAACTCTTTCATATTGTGAGTGGTGATCTCACCCTTGGCGTGAACGAATAGGGCTGGAAGCTCAATTACTATTTCCGCCTTTGGCTTCTCGGCAATTACACGAGGCACATAGTTGGCAAGATCAATCTCGAATTGCTTCCATCCGGCGATGATGCGATCACGCATTGCCGAATCTGACTTGTAGGTGCGTTCGCGCTTTTCAACCAATTCATCGTTATCGTTAAATTTGCTAGCAATGAATAGCGTTTCATCGCAACCCAATACCATGTGCTGCTGTTCCATCTGAGAGGTGTAAAGTTCAGACAGTGGGAGATCGTTATCGAAAACATCGCGCAGATCATTGTTGAGGCTCTTGTGCTCGAAATTTTTGTCATACGCCATCGTTATGCCGTCGGATGACGCAGACAGCAGGCGAGACAATCCATAGTCCTCGGTGGCAATGATCGGGTACAGGTCTTCGCCAATAATTTCTTCGGCAATCGGTCTGGCAAGCGCCTCGAAGCGATGCCCGTCGGCAAATCTGCGTAGCGTTGCTTCGTCGAACTCCTGGACAACCCCAGTTGCATATTCCTCAAGCAATTGAGTGCGTGTTTTATATTGCGAGATTCCAAGCATGGCCGGAACATCGCTCGCGTTGAAACACTTTACGCGGTGCTGGTGCCACTCTGGCGATCCTTGTTGTAGGTTATGAATTTGCATTTTTATCTCCTGTAGATGCTTGCTCTTTGTCCCAGCGATCCCAGCACAAACCCTTGTCCGAGAAGTGTTGGCATTGAGAAAAAGACTGTCCAATATTCGAATTGCAGATATTCCAATCAAGACTGACTGAACCGGCACATTGGAACCACCACCGTGGGCATGTGAATGAGCGCATTTCTGTACCAACAGGGAATGGCTTTCCTTGCTCCCAGTCTGCAACAGGAATCCCGCCAAAATCCTCAAGCGCCAACCCATTGCCGGCCCCGATCTTGATTCCGGGATTGGCCTGATAGACGCGCACAACATTTGGCAATTGTTTGCGGCCAGTGAATTCGACGAACTCGGATACCCTGAACCCAAAGCCTTTGCAGTTGTGGCAAACTATCGCGGCCTCTTTGCTCTCACCCATGCCGGAATACAGACCTGTTCCACGGCATGAGCCACATTCATGTTTTACGGTAATGGTCATGTCAGCCTCAGTCGTTCTCGTGTGACCACGAATCAATCGTCTGTTTCTGATCGTCAGTGAGCTTTTCCTTGGTTTCGATGGTAGCGATCAGGTCGGCGACGGTTCTTGTCTTTTCGATGATCGCCTTCCGCCATCCGGCTTTTTTCTTCTCAAAGTTCTCCGGTGTGCAGATGGGGATTTCTTTTTTGCCGGTATCGGCTGCGGCGGATGCTGAATTCCCGCCTTGCTCTGCTTTGTTCTGCATCACACTTTGCCAAGTGGCCTCTCCGTCCTTGATCGCGCCGAAGATTCCACGCAGCGTCACGATTTGCGGCGGCGAGCATTTGGCTAGGTCATGCCCAAGATACGAGGCCAGATCGGTAGCGGTAACACCGATGGAAGAAAATGCGTCCACGATGCGCTTACGCTCTGCATCTGGGTCTTTCGCGGCATCGTCCAATCGGATTTTCTTGATGATCTCTTCCGCCTCGTCGCACAGATCGCCAGGTATGATGCGCAGGCCAAGCGAGCGCATGGCCTTTGAAATTAGGGCCCCGCGCTTATTGAGCAGGTCATCGTCAGTTCCGAGTACGGTGTAAACGTCCTTGTTGTAGCTGTTCTTGCGCACGCTGATGTAGGAGCCATCGCTATTCGGCTTGCTGCGTTCAACAGTTTTCGACACGCGAACGTCAAGCGGGTAGGTGATATTTGCTTCAAGATCGGTGACTGATACGCGGTGAACTTCCTTTTGCTCATCCTCGAAGATCATGGTGGTTTCGACCAGCACGTTCTTCATGCAGCGTAGTGCTACTTCGACAAAGCGAATCCCAAGACCTTCCACGCCTTGCCCGATTGGCTTGATGTAATAGGCGCTCTTGTTATTGGCGAAGCTGGGTCGGCGACATTCCTTGAGCAATTCCTGACGAACTGCATCCATGTTCCGTGGATTGCGCATCGCCATGATGTAGCGCGATTCAACCATTGCTTTTGACTGGGCCGCGATTGCCGTTGATGCGGTTTCGACAACCGCCATAGTCCGGCCTGTTCCGCCGAAATCTTCTTGTGTTGCCAGTGCTGTTCTGTCGTTCATTTTGTGTGCTCCTGTTGTTTTTATATTTTGTGGAGGTCACGGCTTACGCCGCGACCCGTGACCAGCGATCAGAGACTCTTGGTGCAGCGGAAGCCGACGTCGTCGCCGCGATACTCGGGGTAGCCGCCGTTGAGACGGAACACACCGGCACGCGAGTTGGAGCCCCAGAAGCCGCCCCGCAAGAGCGCACGGCCAGACCAATTTGCGCCACCTTCTGGGTACCAGCCGACGCCATTCTTTTGCGATTTTGCTGGCGCGGTGGTAAGCGAGATTGAATCGGCGGCGATCTTGCCGGTCAGTCCGTTCTCATCACCTTGAACATCGTCGAATACCCATGAGTAGCAGTTCCCGGCAAAGTCATAGATGCGCTCACCGTTCGAGAGCTGGTGCCAACGGCGCTCTTCTGCATCCTCGGATTCGTAGGTGCCGGCTTGTGCTTCACTGACGTTATCTTTGTGGATGCCTTGGAAAATCTTGCCTTCGCCGACCCTGCCGCCAGTCCAGTTGATGTCTTGCTGACTGATGTCGTAAGCAATCGCCAGTGCGCGGGTTTCTGCCAGCAGGTCATAACCAGCAACGGCGCAAGCCTTACGCGCTTCGTCGTAGTTGATCTCAACCCAAGGCATAGCATCGGCAACAGACTGCGGGATACCGGCTGGGCCGCGTGTTGCGATGTACTGAGCAATTTGGAAAGATGGGACAACCTTTCCGCTTGGAAGCGTTACTTCCGGCACTGTGATGAAAAGGCTGCTTGCCTTAACTGTGGCAGCCACTTTGGCGCGCAGGTCGGAAGCCAACAGATGGTATTCAGCAGCGCATGATTCTGCGTATGCTGCAATCGCTGGGATGGTGTGCTTATCAGTAGTGAGGTTTAGGACGAAGTATTCGTCGCCGAAGTGCTTCCCGCCTGGCGCATCGGTTCCGTCGGTGCGTGATATGTTGAATTTGTGGTAAAGACCTTGTGCTTGCTGATTCATTTTTTATCTCCATTAAATTTACGTTGATTTTGCGAAACTCATTTCTTTACTATCAGCCACCAAAACAACATGCATAAAGCAATTGCGCCAGCCCAGCTCATCCCGATTAACAACAAGTAGTAATGCCAGTTGCGCATTGTGATAATCCAGCGGTTTAAGTTGTTTAATCTCATTGCGGCTCCCTATAACGTGTTGGCTGAATGCAATTCGCGCTTTGCAGAAACGTATGCGCTGTATGCGAATTCTGGAGTATCGAAATACCCAAGGTGTCTTTGCTTCCCAGCAACCTGAATGCGCGCTTGATATTTCTTTTTTTCTGCATGGAAATGAACCCCAAGAAACCGAGACTGATTATTTTTCTTTGCGACAATTTGATTTTGTAGATTCTCGCCAGTCGTAATATTTCGCAGATTCGACATGCTGTTGTTCGACGTGTTGTGATCTATGTGGTCAATGTCTCCGCTCGGATATTCGCCATGCACATATAGCCAAGCTAGGCGGTGTGCGTAATACAGCTTGTGGTCGATATTGATCTGCACATACCCGTGCGCATAGGTTCCGGCGACCATTCCTGCTTTCCATCTGCCATAAGTCACTTTTCTTGTGAAAACCCCAGTCTCTGGGTCGTAAGAAAAGAGTTCTTTGAGTTGCGCTTGAGTAATCATTTCTTCGCGCTTTTCTTGGCACAATGAATCTGCGTCCACCCTTCAATCTTTGTCGGAAGTATGCAAAACACAGCCCCTTTGAAAGCTATGATGCTTCCGTGCTCTTTTGCCTCTATCGCAACGTCTTCAAGGCGTTCATCTAGTTGGCATGGACGGAAATATCCGACCGCTTCGCGATATGCCGTAACTCCCATTTCAGGACGGCTTGCAATCATGTTGCTGGCTGTTTGCATGACAATCTCCCTTCTCCGATTTAGTTGAGCACTGATGACATAGGCAACTTCTGACCCCGACCCATATCAATCCGCACTGCTCGCACTTGTTTTGCACATCGCGCATAAGCCACGATGGGTTTGGTGCGCTTTCGTCATATCCGAACTGGTTTCGCATTTGCGCCTCCATTCAATTGTTCTGACGCCTTCACCCGGAGCAGGGATAGACTTCTTTCGAACTGTCTACGGTCGGCCTGTATGGCTATCAGGCTGCCTACCTATCCCGGTCGGTGACACCGTGCTAACCAGCTCACATCGCACCTGCAATGCAAGCCAGAGGGATTCTTTGTTGCTTCTGGCTGCCACTACTTTTAACCCGTCCCAGCAACTCTCTTTATTCAGCTCTCCACCTTTCGGCTTCGGCAATGTGTGAGGCGTAACGTCTGCGCTTATTGGGTTTGGCTACTGACCCACGGTGATTTGTGGAACACGGTGCTTTGTGTTTTGCCTGCGCTCCGGCTGGTTGCTGCTTCACGATGCGTTGTGTTGCGGCTTGGGAGAATTACACCATACGGTGAATTACAAGTCAACACCAAACGGTGAATATATTTGTATTGGGCAATAAAAAACCCGCCTGAGCGGGTGGTGATTGGCTGAAATATAGTGGTGCTGGCTTATGCTGCCGAATTACTTACTCTTGAAATGGTTGTTAAGCCATGCTGCAAATTTCTGATCGTCTCCTGGCGGAGTTACGCCATGCGTGTAGAACTGAGTATTTAGGGCATCAACTCGCTCTTGATCTATCTGCGCGGCAGTCTTGCCCGCCGATCTGGCTAAATCAATCTTTCTATCAAATTCACTCATTACTTTAGCTTTAATCAGTCGCCATTGATCTTCAGTGAGATTTGTATTGGCCTTTTTTAGTATTCCAGAGAGCAGTTCCCATTGCCTTTCTTTGTAGGCAATTTCTTCTTGAGAATGCGTCGCGCAATGCGGCTTTGCTCTAAATAGTTGGAAGAACCATGTAAGCATCGAGGAATTACCAAAGATCACAATAGTATGGGCTCCCATCTATCGTTAGCGCTATCTTTGAAGACGTGTGATTCTGTACTTCTACATTTCCATAGTGAAATACTCTATGACAATTCGCGCAAAGCACTAACATGTTTGAGCAAACGTCTAATCCACCATATGCCAAAGCCTCTAGGTGGTGTACTTCGCAATAATCGGTTCCATCGCGCTTGGTGAATTTGTACCCGCAAATTTGGCACGCAGATCCGCGTGCCAACTTGATTTTGGCTACAAGGCCGGAATCCCTTTCATATCGACTTGATATTTCCGCTAAAACCACTAGATGATTAACGTTTTTCATCCACTCGCGATTGCGCGTATGAAAATCTTTAACATCCTGCCATTGCTGTGTTGGCAATAGACTCGTTATATTTTCGTGCTCTGGATTTCCGGGAAGTTCCGCCAAAATAAATTTCGTGTCATCGTTTAATTCTCGCGGGTCATCAATGGTAAATCCATAAACTGATAGCCATCTATGCCATGAAGAAGGCTTCAAGTCTCGTGTGCGATCATGCCAAAGAAAGCCTGGCTCATGCACTTTGACTATTGGGTTTGAGCCGCGAGTGTTTGTTAAATCAAGATGGCAATAATTGGGGAGTAGGAATTTGACGCTATGCTTGGCAATATTTCGGTCTTTTTTTGCGATAACGTAAATTTCATCCAGTGGGTGAAACTCGTATGGGAAGAGGCCGTCATTGCCTACACTAATTAGTGTAGGTGTGTTCTCAAGAAATTCTATTACGGGGCCGTCAATCATCAAGCTTGGCAGAGCCAAACTTCTTAAATGTCATCGGCAACGCCCGAATAACGCGACCAACGATCATGGTTTCGTCTGGGCGACTATCCCATAGCCAGCTTGGAAAAAATTTATTGTCGGAACTTACGGTCAATTCCTGCCCTACCAGTGATATACGTTTACACACCAGCTCGCCCCCGTGGCAAATAATGTAAATTGCTTCGCCAGCATATTCTTTGATGCTAGTGTCAACAAATAGCAAATCGTCTGGCTGAATTGTGGGGGTCATGCTGTCGTTGCTTGCCGTGATGATCTGTATGGCCCCTTTGCGATTGACGCTTCCTACTAGCCTTATAGCCTCATCTGGCGACATGATTAGAGTCCGAACAATCTCAGGGTAATCCGTGTTTACGAAGCCGTTGCCACACGATGCCCGTATGTCGAGTACATTAAACGTGGCTGAATTGTTCGTTAGAGCCAAGTGCGTTATGGGTTCTTGATAAGGAGGAAGGTCATCTGGGTTAGAAAGCCATCCTGTTGGGCGATCTGGCGCATATTTTAGCTCCATTGCGCGGGCAACTTTCTCGCCGAAGGATTTTCTCCCCGCAAGCATGTCATTAAGTTGCCTATCAGGCTTGCCAAATTTCTTGGCAGCATTCGCCAGCCCATCTCGAGCAACAAGCGTGGCCAGCGTTTTCCTCCTGATTTCAGCGGGATTTTCCATTTTCTCATTAGACCATTTTGTAATCATTTGGTGAATTCACCAAAAGGTGTTGCGTACACTTCACCGTTCGGTGTATTCTTCGGGTTATGGAACTCAAAACTTACATCACGTCAATGTCAATCGCTGAGCGAGAAGCCTTCGCCGCAAAGTGCGACACCACCTACGCATTCCTTCGAAATGTTGCCTATGGTCAACGCCGTGCCGGTGAAAGCCTTTGTATAAATATCGAGCGCGAATCTGCTGGCTCGGTTACTTGCGAAGAGCTTCGCCCAGATGTCGATTGGGCATATTTGCGCGGAACCAGCAACAAGGAGGCCGCTTAATGTTTTCTCCGCTGACATCCAATGTCCTCTCCTCCCTAGAGCAGTCAGCGGGGTTGGCCGTGCCTTCGGGTGCGGCTTTTTTATTCCGATGTGAGCATTTGTTTTCATGGTTTGCATTCTCTTTTTTTTGCCCAAATAAGTCCTTACAAATGGTTGCAAATATGAATTTCAATTTTGTAGGGGGTTGTAATGAGTGAGAGCAAAACCTTTAACGATGCGCTCATTGAGTGTGTGAAGGCGGCAGGTGGATCAAAAGTTGTAGGCGCTGCGCTATTCCCAGAAAAGCCACTTGATACGGCCCAGCGCCTTCTATTGGCCTGCCTAAATGAAGATCGCCCAGAGAAGCTATCGCCAGACCAAGCGCTATTCATTATGCGCATGGCAAAGAACAAAGGTTTTCATGGGGTGAATTTGCTCTGTGATGAGCTCGGGTATTCACATCCTTCTCCGGTCGAGCCAAAGGATGAAATGGCCGAATTGCAGCGCCAGTTTATTGAGGCATCGAAACATATCTCGGCGATGGCCGAGCGGATTGAAAAGTTATCAGGTCAAGTCAAGTAAGGATTGGTTATGAGAACAAACGTACAAGACACATCCATAGAATCGTTTTATTCGCTTGGGAATTCCAAGATCAAGACGCAATCAGACCGCATCTTTGAGGTGATCGAGTCGCATTGCAAGCGAACTAATCGCGATGCCAGCCTGAATGAAATTAAGAAGCTGTATCGAGCAACACATCATCAGGATATAGAACTTTCAACAGTATCAGCGCGTGTCAATGCGCTCGTTTCGTCTGGGCGTATTCAGCGCCTCGAATCGACCAGGCATTGCGCGATCACAAAGAAAAGCATTCATCCGGTTCGCCTTCCAGTCAAACAAGCGGAGTTATTCACTTGACTCAACCGCAACTATCTCCGCTAACTCCGGCAGATTGCGACTTGCGCGACTTTGCGTTCATGCCGCTTGATGTTGTTCGGCTAAGGGATAGCGATTTGGCTGCTCTTGAGTCGCCAGAAGCTTGCTGGGCTGCGGTATTGCTGTGGTGCGCTTCGTGGCACCAAATGCCAGCGGCAAGCTTGCCTGATGATGATCGTGTGTTGGCAAATCTGGCCGGTTTCGGTCGGGTTGTAAAAGAGTGGCAGAAGATTAGGGATGGGGCGCTTCGCGGATGGGTGATGTGTACGGACGGTCGCTTGTATCACCCAGTCATATCTGAGAAAGCGATAGAGGCTTGGCGCGGCAAGCAAGAGCGCCAATGGAGAACAGAGTGTGCTCGTATTAAAAAACACGCTCAGCGCCACAATATTGAGTATCTACCGCCTGATTTCGATCAATGGATTTCCGAAGGTTGTCCCCAAGGACAATATATGAGTGTCCCTAGGGACAATACAGTCCAATTGGGTGAGCAAGACGCTAGTGTCCCCGACTCGTCCCTAGGGAAAACGCATCCACAGGGACAGGGACAGGGACAGGCACAGGGACAGGGACAGGGACAGGGACAGGGACAGGGACAGGAAAAGAAACCATCGGCTGCCGCCGTCCTCGCTGCGCTCGGCGTTGACCAAGCTGTTGCTACCGACTGGATACAACTTCGAAAAACCAAAAAAGCCGCCATCACTAAGACTGCTCTTGAGGGCATACAGCGCGAGGCCGACAAAGCTGGCATCACTATGACAGACGCATTGCGTATCTGCTGCGAGCGTGGGTGGGCTGGCTTTGATGCTTCGTGGGATTGGAAGACGAGAAGCGGCGCTCAATCTGGAAACACAAAGGCAGATCAGATTGCCAAGCACAACGAACAAGTTGCTGCGGAGTTTCTTGGTGGCGGTGAAAAGGTAGTCGATGCGGAGGTGGTCAATGCGTGATTCTGACAAAGCCAAGTTTCTGAAAATGATGCAGGTGACTCTTGCTGTGTACGACAAAACAGCGACAACTGAAACGGTTGGCCTGTGGTGGAATCTGCTTGGATGCTACGAATTTGCCGATGTTGAGCAGGCTTTCGGCCAATACCTGAAAAGCGCAGAGGGAAGATTTTCGCCAAAGCCAGCCAGCATCATTTCGATCATTGATGCAATGCGCCCAGACGGACGCCCTGGTGCAGATGAGGCTTGGGCAATGATTCCGATGGATGAACACGCCAGCGCAGTGATGACGCAGGAAATGGCCGAGGCTCTGCACATCGCGCAGCCTTTGCTGGATGCTGGCGACAAGATCGCCGCGCGCATGTCGTTCCGTGAAGCCTACAACCGAATCGTGGACGCCAACAAGCGCAACGGCATTAAGCCGTCATGGTTCCCATCGCTTGGGCAGGACAAGGAAGGGCGCGACACAGTTCTTGCTGATGCAGTGCGCCTAGGCAGAATTGGAGCCGAACATGCAATTGGATTAGTCGCGCCGGACAAGATTGCTCCGATGCTTCAATCCGCAGGCGAAGTGCGGATGGCGCTGGAACACAAGATGCCAACATCTGAGGCTGCATTGGCAAACATTGCGCGCATCAAGTCGATGCTGGCTGGCTCAAAATTGAGCGAGGTGCCAGCGTGATTCTCACCAAAGAACAGCTACAAGATGTTTTGGAATACAACCCAGAAACTGGGGTGTTTACCTGGAAAATCCGCGCTGCTCAAAATGTGCGAATCGGGGATGTTGCAGGCCAGATTACAAGCAAAGGGTATGTGCGCATAAAAATACTGGGCAAGCAATATATGGCTCATCGCTTGGCATGGCTGTACGTGCATGGCGGCTTTATGCCAGATCAGGCCGATCACATAAACGGAGTTCGTGATGACAACCGAATCGCCAATCTGCGCAATGCCACACATGCAGAAAACATGATGAATAGGCGCGTTCAATCAAACAACGAATCAGGTTACCCAGGGGTGCATTGGGCAAGTCGTAAGGGTAAATGGCGTGCAGATTGTGCTGCTTATGGACGCCGAAAATATCTCGGGATGTTTGCGACCGCAGAATTGGCATTTGAGGCATATCAGGCTTATTCAATTCAACACCAAGGCGAATTCAAAAGAGGTGTGGAATGAGCGCATCACGTAAGCCGATTCGCAGACCGGGTAAAAAGACTGGGGCACGAATCAATCACACCATAGCGCTCAAACCACTAGGAATTCGCAATTTGATCTCCTACGAACTTCCAACTCGTGCCGCGATTGTGGCGCTAGAAAGCAAAGCACACACAAGCGACCATTTGGCTCACCTGTATTCGCTTGGCGACATGGCGCGCCGTATTTCTTCCTTGCCGCACATTCAGAGTCACGCTTTCTCTGTTATGCGCATGTGCGAGTCAATTCACCAGTCTGGTGTGGGCGACACAATGATTGTTGATTCGATGCGCATCAGTACAAACCTATTGCTTGAGTGGATAAACCAGCAAAGCAATGCGGCAATCAGCTTGGCGGCCAATAACGCGATAAAGGAGTTGGCAGCATGAACTATTCAATCGCATTAAGCCTGGCAGCACTGGCTGTTGAAATTGACTACCTGCAGGAAATGCCAAACAAGTCGGTGCATGTCGAAGCATTGCACGCGATGGCAAAAGAATTCGCAGGTGATCGCGCATCAGAAATATATCCAAACTTTGATGATGAATGCGCGTGCAAGGTAACAAACTTGGATGGAATTTGTGTTGAATGCGGGAATGTTTTTGCATGAGCAAGCTCGTGATTACAAGAACCGGTGAACCAATACCAACAGAGCAAGAGTTGGTGGGTATCCGCAAGTTCTTATTCGAGTGCATCCGTGGCACAAACGAAGAGGAAGACCGCGCATGGAAGCGGATATGGAAGCGACTTATTAACCTTGAGGCCGGCGAGATTTCATTCCTCGACTTCATTATTCCTCGTAATCCAAAGTTCCATCGCAAGTTTTTCGCATTGCTCGACATCGGGTACGAAGCGTGGGAGCCAAACCGCGTGCGCAAGAGCTACAAGGGCCGCGTAATGGAAAAGAACCGGGAGCAATTCCGCGAAGACATCCTCATTCTGGCTGGGTTTTATGAACAGACTTTTGACCTGAAAGGCCGGATGCGTCTGCGCGCCAAGTCGATCAGCTTTGCCAAGATGGATGATTCCGAGTTCGAGCGCGTGTACCAGTCCGTGGTGACGGTGCTACTGCGCGAAGTCCTGACTACATACAAAGATCGCGCTGAGTTGGATGCGGTCGTAGAAAGGGTGCTGGGATTCGCATGATTTTATTTGGCTCTGAAAACGTGTCTCTGAAGCATGGCGACTGCCTTGAGGTGATGAAGTCATTGCCTGATAACAGCGTTGATTCTGTCGTTACAGACCCTCCGTATCACCTGACATCGGTATCGCGTGGCCCACATGCTGCATCACACAAGCCAAGCACGCCGCATGGCCGTGCGCGCATTGGTGATCGCGGATTCATGGGCAAAGAATGGGACGGTGGTGATATTGCGCATCGCATTGAGCTTTGGGAAGAGGTGCTTCGCGTATTAAAGCCGGGTGGACATCTGCTGTCTTTTTCTGGAAGTAGAACCTATCACCGCATGGCGTGCGCAATTGAAGATGCCGGTTTCGAGATCCGCGACCAAATTATGTGGGTCTATGGCTCGGGATTCCCGAAATCAATGGATGTCTCGAAGCAAATGGACAAGCAGGCTGGCGCGGAGCGAATCGGCACTGGCGAAATGGTGCGTGGTGGATGCCGTGCGGCCCGAGGTGGTGGCGAACTCGTTGGAAGTGAGCCAATTGAGGAAATGAAGTGGAAAGAGATAACCGAGCCTGCAACTGATGCAGCCAAGCAATGGGATGGCTGGGGTACAGCGTTAAAACCATCGCATGAGCCAATCGTCGTTGCCAGAAAGCCGTTTATCGGAACCGTGGCCGAGAACGTGCTTCGCTTTGGTACTGGCGCAATCAATGTTGGTGCTTGCCGCGTTGATCTGAATGGCGACTACAAAAGTAAGGCTAATGGTCGTCCGTCACAAACTGGACTGCCAGACAACTACGATTCAGATAAGGCCAACCAGCCGGACACTATCGGGCGCTGGCCAGCAAATCTTATTCACGATGGAAGTGAAGATGTAATCGCGGCATTCCCTGTGACTGCAAGCGGTCAACCCAGTGGCGTGAAGGCTGGCAATAACAATAATGTCTTTGGGCAGTTCGCCGGCGGAATTCCGGTAACTGGGTTCGGCGATTCTGGCAGCGCGGCCCGTTTCTTTTACTGCGCCAAAGCTAGTCGGCAGGATAGAGACGAAGGTTTGGCTGGCTTTGAGTTGAAAGAGGCTGGCATCAAGAATGATAGCGGTCGCGGATTTAGTGAATCAGACCCGCATCGCAAGATTATGCGCGCTAATCACCACCCAACCGTAAAGCCAACTGACCTGATGCGCTATTTATGCCGTTTGGTTACTCAGCCTGGCGGCGTGGTGCTCGACCCGTTTATGGGGAGCGGCAGCACTGGAAAAGCCGCAATTCTCGAAGGATTTAGATTTATTGGTATTGATCTGGAAAGTGAGCACGTCGAGATCGCCGAGGCGCGCATAGCTCACGCGGCCAAAACCTACGCGCAAGAGAATTCACAGCAAAGGTTGTTCGCATGAACGGGCGCGTAATCACCAGAGAGATGCGCCGCCAGCTTGAGCGTGACAACGCTAAGCAGCCAGTAAGGCTTGCTCAAGTCCCGATTGGGGATTTTCCAAGGAATGATTCAACGCTGTTTGCCGCCTATCGGAGCCGTGACTTCCTTGTCCAGCTATTCAATGAGTGTGGCGCTGTGCGTGTTTCCGTGAATAGAACAGCAGTGAATTCTGCTGGCGGATGGGTAGAGGGAATTACTTGGGATGAGCTAATGGAGATCAAGCGCCAGCTCGGCATGGGCGATCAGTACGCAATTGAAGTGCTGCCGCAAGATAAAGAAATCGTGAACGTGGCGAATATGCGGCATTTCTTCGTATTGCCGGAGCCACTTCAATATGGATGGTTTAGAAAATGAGCAATCCCACCCGAGCTGAAAAATATTATTGGGGGAGGCTGGCTAACGAAGTTGGCTGTATAGCGTGTCGCCTATCGGGCATCCGCAATCACCATGTTTCGATTCATCACGTCGATGGACGCACAAAGCCAGGCGCGCACATGAAAGTGCTTCCGCTGTGTTTTGAGCATCATCAAGGCGGGAAGGCGCATACCCCATCTTTGCACCCTTGGAGACGCAGATTTGAGGCCGCATTTGGAACTGAGGAAGAGCTAATGGCGAAGTGCAATCTGATATTGGCCGAGAAAAATCACGAGAAACGAACAGATTGGAGTGCGGCGTGATCGAGAAGATACCAATGACTTCGGTCTGCGCGTCCAAGCTGCGCTCCCTTGAGCAGTCCGGGATGGAAGTGGTCGGGGTGATTTTGGTGAAGTGCAAGGAAGCAAACGGGACATACCAGCGCGCTACCGTGGATAACTTTGGACGCGTGCAGTGGTGGAAGGTTGATGGCTCTGGCCGGATGGTCGCCCTCAAAGAGCCGATTACGCAAAAGGCTGAAATCGTGAAGCGCCTGCGCGAGCTAAGCGAAGAAATGATCGAGATCGGCGTGGCGATGGACTATTACGGTGGACTGGACGAGCACGCAAAGCATGGCGCTGAGTTGGTCGGGGCTGCGCATATTGCCCGAAGCTGGATACCTGAGATTGAAGAGTAATGAGCCAGTGCGAATTTTGTGCAAAAGATGATGGGAATTACGACTTTGGACGAGATTGTTGCCTTGCTCGCTTCGTTTTACATGTGCCAACCAAGACGATGCGCGCTGGATATTTGGAATGGTGGATGAAGAAATACGGCAGGGAGCGGGTAGATCGGGTGAAAACATTGGTTGAGCAGGCTTGGGCCGAGAAGTTGGCCGAGGCTAAAAAACAAACACTAGGGCATGGGAAATGAGCGCTTTAACAAAAATGCAGGCTCTCGGTAGGTTGAAGGTGGGAGAAATGAACAAGACCGAGGCAGCTTACAGGCTGCACTTGGAAATGCTTAAAGCAGCCGGCGAGATTGTCTGGTATCGATTTGAGGGTGTGAAGCTGCGCCTTGCAGACGGATGCTTTTACTCGCCAGACTTCGCTGTGATGTTTAGCACTGGTGTGCTCGAAATGCATGAGGTCAAAGGGTTTTGGCAAGACGATGCGCGAGTCAAGATCAAAGTGGCGGCTGAAATGTACCCATTCCGCTTTATGGCTGTTACGCCAAGGGCAAAAAAGAATGGCGGTGGCTGGGATAGGGAGATTTTTGAGTAAAGCTATTGCATGGCATTGAGATTCGGAAAACTTAAAAGGGGTTGTGATGGCAGACGAAGCTGAATCGGCAGAAAAGTACGAGCAAGACGAGAGGGATCGGCAAATAGCCAAAGCGCACGCAGCGGCAACAACAGAAATTCCGCTTGAGTATGAGTGCCGTGAGTGTGGGGAGGATACAAGTGGCGGGCGGTGGTGCTGTGCATCATGTCGCGACATCTGGGTTCGGAGGTTTGGCGTTTAACGGGTTAAAAAGGGGGAGTCATGGTCATTGCAGTGTCTTATTTCAACGTTGAATACGCGCCCGGCATGTACTTCAATTGTGAAAAGCAGCGCGGCACGCTATCGGTGACGAGTTGCGCAGCTCAGTACAAGCGGCATAAGAGCAACTGCTCTGGTTCGGTATGTACTGGCTGTGAGCTTGGCGCGGCCCATGCGGGTGAGCAAATCATCTATAGCCTGCCGCAAAAGCTGTGCTGCCGGTGTGGCGGAACTGACAAGCGCCTGATTCATGCCCGTATCTGTGTGTCCTGCTACAACCGGGAGAGGGAATACATGCTCGGGCGCAATGCCAAGGGTAAGCCTCCCATCCATGCGCGGGCGCTCCATGCCGTTGGTGTATTTGTTGCCAAGGCCGGAAGAATCCAGATTGGCGTTGTTGCCGATACCGCCGAGGCCGCGATGGCTCCGATACGGAAAAGCCACAAGGCTGCGATTTCATTCATGCCGCCAGGCGTGCCCGATTATATTTTTGCGCAGATGCGCTTGCTGTAAGGAAGGTAAGCGCATGGATGTCGAGAAAATAGATCACCTTTGCAGAACCTGCGGAAGCGGGCGGCTGGAAAAATACACCACAAAGCAAGGGGAGAAGCGAATTCGCTGCCCTAACTGCGAAGTGGACGCCGTGGGGTGGCGGGCATCCAAGCTGTGCTTTTGTGGGCATCGCTTCCCGAATGGCTCAAGGTCGTATCTAAAGTGCGCCAAGAACCCTGAGCGCTCCCCAATGAGCCCGCACGCCATAGTGGTGATGCTGGATGAAGATGCGGTCAAAGAACGCAGGGACAACCCGCGCAAGGCGGAAAAGAGCCGTTCAGATTGTGATGATCTGTTTGGTGAGTCGGAGGAAGCGTAGTCGTGAGGCTATGGTAGGTCATGGGTAGAAAATCAAAACTGACGGAAAAGCAATGGGAAGAGGTCGGGCGTCGTCATCTTGACGGTGAAAGCCTGCGCTCTTTGGCGCGCGAATTTGGTGTGGGTGAAAGCACGGTGCGCGAAAAAATATCCGCGCAATCCGCGCAGATCAAAAAAGTTGCAAATCAAATAGTTGAAGTGGAAAAGGCAAAAAAGAGTTTGCCCGTTTCCGCGCAAATATCCGCGCTTAACCTCGCACAACGGTTATTGATGATTTCCGAATCCCTGAGTGACGCCGCTGTGGCTGGGGCGAATACGGCAAAGCTTATCAGTGAGAGAACGCACGAGAAGCTTTCCAAGCTGCAAACTCTTACCGATGATGATGTCAAAGGGGCGATTGCCGCATCTATGGCGGTCAACCAGTCCGGCAAGATGGGTATGGACATCCTCACTCTGACTACCAAGCCTAATGGGGCTGGCGCACTGAACAATCCCGGCAATAGCGACCCAAGACATATCCAAGACCTGACCGACGATGAACTACTCGAAATCGCTCGCGGCTAAGGAGGTTGTTATCCGTCGCAAGGCGAGAGAGAGCATCCTTAGTTATGTCACGGCTATTGATGTTCCCGGCAAACCTGTTGGTGATGACCCCGATGAGGAATGTTTTAAGCCGGTAGAAACATCGCTGGCGCACCACCATCGCTTGCTACTGACCAAGCTGGAAGAGGTCAGCGAGACGCCGCACGGTCGCATGATGGTGTTTATGCCGCCGGGCTCGGCTAAGAGTACCTATGCCTCTGTGGTATTCCCCTCGCGATTTCTTGGCAAGAAGCCAAACCGCAAACTGATTCTTGCCAGTTATGGCGATGATCTGGCGCGGAAGATGGGCCGCCGTACCCGTTCGATCATCAAGCAGCGGCGCTACAAGGGGATTTTTGGCGCAGGGTTGGCCAATGAGTCGCAGGCCGCCCATGAATTTGCCTTGACCAATGGCAGCGAGTACATGGCGTGCGGTATTTTGTCTGGCATCACGGGTAATCGTGCGCACGGCATCATCATCGATGACCCGATCAAGGGGCGCGAGCAGGCCAATTCCGAAACTATCCGGCAAAAGACGTGGGATGCATACGAAGATGACCTAAAAACCCGCCTCATACCTGGCGGATGGATTGTTATCATTCAGACACGGTGGCACGAAGACGATTTGTCCGGTCGCATCCTTCCCGATGGCTGGAATGGGGAAAGTGGCAAGATCCTCTGCAAAGATGGCAACGAGTGGGAAATTATCTGCCTGCAAGCGAAGTGCGAAGTCGCAAATGACCCACTTGGACGCAAGATTGGCGAATACCTGTGGCCGGAATGGTTTGACCGTAAACACTGGGCGCAGTTCGAACAGAATCAGCGCACATGGAATGCCTTGTATCAGCAGCGGCCATCTCCGCTTGAGGGTGATCTATTCAAGCCTGACAACATCCAGATAATTGATGCGTTGCCGATTGAGTCGATTGAATGGGTGCGCGGGTGGGACTTTGCCAGCACAACATCTGGTGACTGGACTGCGGGCGCTAAGCTGGGGAAACTTGGCGATGGCCGGTTGCTTATCGGCGATATGGTGCGGATTCGAGTTGGGCCGGATGATCGCGATAAGGCTTTGTCCAATGCTGCGAAGCGCGACGGGTACGAGTGCAAGCAATCCATCCCGCAAGACCCAGGACAGGCCGGTGTAACTCAGGTGAAATACCTGATACGGCAGCTTGTCGGGTACCGCGTCCATTCATCCACGGAAACGGGTAGCAAGGAAACGCGCGCTGAGCCTTTGGCAAGTCAGGTGAACGTCGGCAATGTGCTTATGCTGAAAGCGCCGTGGAACGATGCGCTGATAGCTGAACTTAGAGTGTTCCCCAATGGCACGTATGACGATCAGGTGGACGGACTGTCTCGGGCGTTCGGTCTGCTGATCGGGCGCAATCCTTCTGAAATCTTCATTCCAGACGCAAACAAGGTGGCGGCGAATGTCGCGGCTGAAATATCCGCACTTGGCACATGTGGGCGCTGTTCGGCATTCGACCGTGAAACCAAATTGTGTGGCGAGAATTTCGGGATGCAGGTAGGAGAGAATGATGTGGGTTGTGGAATGTTTATTGCCAAGTAGTATTCGTAACTGTTGATCTGTATTCCCCTGTAAAGCCCTGCTAAATTGTCGTGACGCGACAATGCGGGCATGAGTGATATTGCCCGCAAAGTAGCCTTTGACCCGAATGCACCGCAAGGCGAGCGTACTGACGCGCTCGCAGAATTGCAGCAGGCGGCCATGCCGACTAGTGTTTTGTCGATGGAAACCATCGGGCAAATCATGGAATTCGCCGACATGAACAAGTCGATCTCCCAAAACATCGTTCCATTCCCCGGTAAGAATCAAGGCAAGCCCGGTGTGCAATCGGTCAAGCTAGATGATCGGCAACTGGGAATGCATGGCGAGTATTGGGAAAAGCCTGCGTCAATGAGTTTTGACGCGCTGCGTGGGATGGTTGACCAAACCCCTGTGCTGAATGCCGTAATAATGACCAGAATCCGCCAGGTGCAACGCTTTTGCCGCGTGCAGGAAGGCGGCACTGGACTGGGATTCGCCGTCAAGCATATCGACAAAGACCACCAAATAAGCCAAAGCGAGCAAGAATCTATCAAGATGCTCAACCGCTTTTTCTCGAATTGCGGCTGGGAATTCAACCCACGCGCTCGCAAGAAACTGCGCCGCGATAGCTTCTCCGGGATGATGGGTAAGGCGGTGCGTGATTCTCTCGTGATGGATTCGTGCGCGATTGAGACAGAAATGAAGCGTGATCGTAGCCGCGGCATAGATGGCTTGGCTATGGTTGACGGTGCAACGATTCGTCTAACGCCCGAGGGTGGGTACAAGGGCGATGATGACATTTTCGCGCTGCAGGTAGTGATGGGAACGGTCAAAACTGCGTACACCTACGACGATCTGATCTATGAGCCGCGCAATCCGCGCTCTGACATCATTGTCGGCGGGTATGGGCTGGGTGAAACCGAGTTGCTGGTGCGCGTTGTAACTGGCTTCCTGAATGCCATGACGCACAACATCACCGGATTCGATAAAAACGCCATCCCCAAGGGCGTGCTGCATCTGTCTGGTGACTACACGCAAGAAGACTTGGTTGCATTCCGCCGTTACTGGAATTCGATGGTCAAGGGCGTGAATAGCCAATGGTCTGTGCCGGTGCTGGTGTCCAAAGATCAGGAAAGCAAGGCATCGTTCGAGAAGTTTGGCGTCGATTACGACGAAATGCACTTTAGCAAGTGGATGACGTTTTTATCCTCATTGATCTGCGCCATTTATGGCATGAGCCCAAGCGAAATCAACTTCGATTCGTTCTCGGGCGGCAATTCCTCGCCATTGAACGGCTCTGATACCGCTGAAAAGCTGGCAGATTCCAAGGACAAGGGCTTGCGCCCGCTGCTGTCCTATTTTGAAAACCTCTTCACTGACTACATCACTTGCGACTTTTCGGACAAGTACGTGTTCCGCTGGGCTGGCCTCGATGAAGAGGATGCGAAGGTCAAAGAAGAGCGCGCCGGCAAGATTCTCACTGTGAACGAAATGCGCGCCGAAGAGGGTTACGACAAGATGGATGGCCCATTGGGCGATGCACCGTTGAATCCTTCACTGGTTGGGCCGTGGCAAGCATTGATGCAGCAAGAGCAACCCAAAGACTTTGGCGGGCAAGCGCAGCCAAGCGGTGAAGAGCAGCGGGGCAAGGATGTGCCGGAAGGATTTGGCGGCAAGGACAAGGGCGAGGATTTTGGGCAGCAAGGAGGCAATGATGCCGGTGGGAATGACGACAAGCAGGGCGGCAGTGACGATCAACAAGGGAAAGCTCCCGAGCAAGCTGCTGATGGCGATGCTGGGGAATCTGACGACGAAAAGCAAAAGAAGCCGCTCGCGAAGTCGTTCCCGGTAGCCGATGAGCCGCTTGATTTCGGCACGCGCGAGACAGTGATCTACCGCTTGGGCGACCTATGAAGAATTTGAAGCCCGTAACCAGCATCAAGCCTGATGCCGAAGAGCCGAACAAGCCAAGCGTCCTGACCGGTGATTCCATTTATTACAAGCATCCTGAACATGGCGGCCCGCATCATGGCGTGGTGGCCGGTATCGGTAAGCATGGAATGCTTGTTGATGCTGACGGTGGCGGCGAGCATCAAGTCGAGTGGGGCGGTTACATCGCGCACCGGGCTCGGGCTGAGCGCAAGATGACTATCGTTGATCGCGGTGAAGACGGCTCGATCATGGAAGACGAGAACGGCAAGCGGGTTTTCGTGCGAGGCAAGATTGAGGATTATGATCTTGGCGCTAGTGACGATGCCGAAACTCTAGAAAAGGCACTGATTAGCGTTCCTGCTGTTCCAGTCACGCCAGAAAATCACCCGTTGAATGAAACTCTGCGCACCATGAGCAATTTACTGGATGCGGTGATTCGTGCTCAGGCCGCAATGGCAACCGATGTTGTGGTCGCGATTGCCCAGCTCAAAGACAGTCAGGCCGCACAGTTTCAGGGATTGTGCGCTGCCATTGCCATGATGAGCGAGAAAAATGGCGACATGGCCGCCATGCATCAAGCTCTGATCGCTGCGCTTACCGAGGCGCGCAAGCCGCAAGATATTTCAATACTTTAAACAAACGAACAGGAGTAAATTATGACCGCCCCAGTTGCGAGCAAAATACAACTCCCCGAAGACAGATGGCATAGCGGAAAAATGAAACGTACACAGACGCGAGTGATTGGCGCGAATACCGTACACGAGGATATGGTCGTAGTCGTTGATAAACGGGATATTGTTGGCGTATTCAAGGCGCAATCCCCTGTGGCAATCGTACCAATTGCTGCGCAAGATGGAATTACGACCGGGTTCCTATGGTTATACAACCCTGTGGCATCAACGATTAAGATGCAAATTTCCAACATCAAGATACGCTCTCAGTTTGCGGCAACGGCGATAGATCAAGCGGTCGGAGAGTTACGTCTAAGCCGCTTTACTTTCACTGGTATCAATAGCAGCGCGCTGATAACTCCGGCCAGTATCGACTCTACCTTCAATACCAATCAAGGCGAGGTAGCTGATGCCTGGGCTACTGCGGTGGCGTCGCTGGGTGCTACTATTGATGCGAATTTTTATCAAACAATGGATTCGGCAGTCGGCGCCGGTGGGAGCCGGAACCCGTTGGTTGATACTTTTAACGTCACATCGGAACACGAAGAGATTATTCTGCGACCTGGTGAAGGTGTGGTGATCTGGCACGCGGCATCGGTTACTACGAACAATAGGCGCTTGATGATTTCCGTGGCGTGGGATGAGTTTAATTGATGACGCTGCCACGGCCACATGAATAGAACCCCTCTGCTTATCGACATCGGCCCGCTGTCCTGCTGCGCATCTGATTCTGTTCTGGAAGACATGCACAAGGCGCTGCATGATGATGACCACGACATTTGGCGTCCTCATGAGTCGCCATTTATTCGTGATCTCATCGAGAAGTGGACATCGTTCGGGCTAGATCGCCTTGGCAAGATTCTCGCCGAGCTGATGAAGTGGATTAAGGGCGGCTTTCACAAGCCGAGCAAAACACCTGTTCCCAAGCCAAAGATGTTTGTCCGCTGGGGAAAAGATGAGCTTGAAGGTGCCAAGCTGTACCTTGAAGCGCTCCCACCGGAGGTATTTACCCTTGATGACTGGATGATGGTCGTCGATTACCTTGTCCAGAAATACCTTCCCCAGGATGTGATGATGGACGATGCCAAGTGGCAAGTCACTCGCGCATCCATGATGGGGCGGGTTCAAAAGCACATGCCGGAAATGGCGGCGGTCGCGGCTGGCGCAGCGGCGGCGAAAATGCCTGTTGATCTCAATATAATCCAACGCGATTTCGGCATGACATCGGCGCAAAAGGCCGCCATAGACTTTGGGCAACACCGTTGCTGTCAGTATGTGGCGAACGTAACTGAGTCGTCGCGCGTCAGAATGAAGCTTGCGGTGGTCAACTGGAAGAAAGAAGAGTTCGAAGGCGTGCCGTCGGCAATGGCGAAGCGCAACTTGGAAGGAAAGTTGCTGGACGAATTCGCTGTACTCAACAAGGATTGGCGCAGAATTGCGCTCACCGAGGCCGCCAACATGAGCGGAAACGGGTTCATCGGTTCGCTCAAAGCGGGAACGAAGGTAAAACGCATGGAGCAATATGCCGGTGCGTGTGACTTCTGCCGCAAGATCGATGGCACAATCATGACGGTTGTGCCGCCTGACAAGCCCAATAAAAACTGGGATACTGAGGTCTGGTCTGGCAAGGATAATCACACCCGTTCATCATCCCCGTATAGGCGAGTTGGCGGTCAGTTGGTTAAGCGTGGCGATTCTGAATTGGCAAAGATTGTTCCAGGGGCAATACACCCGCATTGCAGGGGGCGGTTTGTCGAGGTTGCATCGGCGAAACCAAACGACGACCCCAAGTTCTCGGAGTGGCTAAAAGAGCATTTTGCCAAAAAGAAAGGATAGGCATGGCAGCCGGTAAAAAATTGACGCAATTCGAGGCTGAAGCGAGGTTCGTGGCGCATGGGTTTGTGTTGCGTGCCAGCTACAAGAATGCGCATACCAAAGTTGCTGTCGAATGCAAGCGCCATGGCTTTGTGGATGAAGTAATGCCAGCCAATATATTCCGTGGGCAGGGCATGAAATGCTGTGGCATTGAGAGCTCGGCATTGACTGTTGAGGAAGTGCGGAAGCGCATTGCCGCGCTGGGTTATGAGTTGGTTGGCGAATATCGCGGAACAGACAATAAAATCACCGTTAAATGTCCAGCTCACGGCAAAACCTTCGAGGTTATGGCAAGAGGCATAATCTCTGATGGCAAGGGGTTGATGTGTTGCGCGATAGAGAAGACGCGTATCCGCATGACCGGAAGGGAAGTCTCCGAAGAAACGCGAGGGCGAATCAGCGCGTGGCAACAAAACGGAAATGCTCCGTGGTCAAAGCGAAAAATGACGCAAGAGCACTGCAAGAAAATGTCGGACGGGTTGACCCGCAAATATAGAGCAAGCCCAGCAACAAACATCAAATTGGCGAAGAGCGGTAAAACCTCTGGGAAGCCTGGATGGTTTTACATCGCAAAAATGAGCAACGGACTATTGAAGTTCGGGAGCACGACAAGCGAGGATCATAACGATAGGTTCCGCCATTTTACAAATCAGTTCGGGCAATCTGGGCAACTGCTATTGAAGTGCCAGGTAAATGATGCCGGACGGTATGAGGCCGATATAATGGAAAAACACCGCGCGCATTGGGTAAGAGGTGAATTTTTCAGGGACTTTGTTGGCGCAACCTAGCCAGTGTCGTGACTTCACTATGGGCGGCATGAATGCTACCGACTTCGATTCTCTTACGCTTGCCAAATCTCAAGGCAATCCATACCACGCCAAAACAACTGGCAGGTTTATATCAGCCCCTGTTGATGGCGATTATTCAGCATGGTTGCCTCCTTCTTCTCATATTCAATCATTGTCTGAAGCGAAGCAGTATTACGCCGATCATATTGCCGGTAATTGGTCGATAGTTATTAAGCGTAAAGGCGGCTTGCGTCGTGTCAGGGTTAATATGAATGATAACCAATGGCACGCTTATACAAAGACGGTAAATGAAAAGCGCGTATTTTGGCCTGAGCGCGCACAGCGTATGAGCGCGATCATTGATACGCTGGCTAACCCTGGTGTTGTGCTTGAAAACGGTTCAAGAGATTTATTTATAGAACGTGTTGTGCATGGCGATCACGATGTGGTTGTTTTGGAATGGCGTCCTGACGAAAAAGAGTATCGCTTCCGCTCATATCATTATTGGCCACACGATGAATTCAAGAGATTAACTGCGCCATCTGATAAGGGAGGATACAGGCCAGCCAAGATGCGTGGAATTGAAGTCAAAAAAGTCGAATCCCCAATCAGGAAGTCTGTTGGGGCTTCGTTTGAATCATCATTGCAAACCGATGATTCCACCATGTTTACCAATTTGCACTGCACGCCATTGGCAGGCTCTTTCGAGCTTGGCGGGGCACACACAGGTATTGGCTGGCCCCAAGACGACACTATCCGCTATTTGGCCGAATTGGTCAAGGCGATAGATGGGGGTGAATTAACAGAGACTCCTACTCCAGCGCAGGCCGAGGCCGGAAACTATGCCAAGCGAAAGATGGCATGGCACGGGCTGACTATCTCGATTGAAAACGAGCCCGGATCTATCCGCAAAGGTAATGGCTGGAAAACCAAGATGCTTTTCGCATACGGGTACTTGACATCCTCCCCTCCCTGAAGGAAGGGGATTCCTACGGCGCTACGCGGTAATTTGCGCAGTCGCTTCGGTGGGTTCCTGCTTCATCGAGCGGCCTGACTGCGCCGACTCTCCACAGGCTAACAAGCGGTATCCCCGCTCTAAAACATTGATCGCGCCGACCACATCGGCGTGATTTTCGTAGCCACAATCGACACACAGGAATTTCGCCTGAGTCTGCCGATTGTCTTTCGATACATGGCCGCAGCACGGGCAAGTCTGACTGGTGTGGTGCGGCAGCACGGCCAGCAGCATGCCGCCGTTCCATGCGACCTTGTAGTCGAGTTGCCGCCTGAACTCGCCCCAGCCCTGGTCGAGAATGGCGCGATTCAGCCCGGACTTCTGGCGCACCCTCTTTCCGTGCTGCTCACTGTTGCCCTTGGCAGACCTGGACATGTTGCGTACCTGCAAATCCTCAATACAGACGAGCGCGTGGTTTTGGCTGATCGTTGTTGTGGTCTTATGCAGGAAGTCTTTGCGGGCATTAGCGATGCCGGTGTGAATCTTTTGAACTTTGGCTTTCGCCTTCTTCCAGTTGTTGCTGAACTTGACCTTGCGGCTCATGCGACGCTGGTAGCGCGCCAGGCGTTGCTGGTGTTTCTTGAAGCTGTTGAGCGGCGCGATGAAGCTGCCGTCGCTCATCGTGGCGAAGCGGGCGATGCCGACATCGATGCCGATGGCCGTCGTCGCCGTGGGCAGTGGCTGTTCGACCTCGCGTTGCGTTTGAATCGACGCGAACCACTTGCCGCCCGACTGGCTCACGGTGACATTGCGTACCTCGCCCAGCACGTCGCGGCTGTTGCGGTAACGCAGCCAGCCGAGTTTGGGGAGAAAGAGGCGGTCGTTACCCTGATCGAGCTTGATCTGTTTCGAGTCGGGATAGCGGAAAGCATCGCCGCTACCCTTGCGCTTAAATTTCGGAAAGTCGGCGCGTTTCTCGAAGAAATTTTTGTAGGCCTTCTCCAAGTCCTTCAAGGCATGCTGCAAGGGATGGCATGGGGCATCCTTGAGCCACGGCGTTTCCGCACCATTGCGCCACCCGGTCAAGTGCTTCGCCATGGCGACGTAGCTGATGAACTTGTTTCCAGCCTCGTGATTTTCTTTTTGCATCGCCAACGCCTTGTTGTAGACGAACCGGCATGACCCAGCGAAGCGGCGCATATCGCGCTCTTGCTCGCCATCTGGCATCAGTTCGTATTGGTAGGCTTGTAAGCGTTGCATGGTTAAATTATAGTTTTGTCTATGAGTCATGACAACGATATTCGCCACGGAAGACACTGCGTTTTCATGATGCACGTGCATTTGGTCTTTGTAACCAAATACCGCCGTGAAGTCTTCACAAAAGCGATTCTTGACGACCTGCGCCCGATGTTCGCCAGCGTCTGCACGGACTTTGAAGCGGAACTGGTGGAGTTCGACGGCGAGGATGACCATGTACACCTGCTGGTGAACTACCCGCCCAAGGTTTCCGTCTCGAATCTGGTCAACAGCCTGAAAGGCGTTTCCAGCCGGATGATTCGGAAAAAGAACTATCCGAGCATCCGCAAGAAGCTATGGGGCGGCGCGCTATGGTCGCCATCCTACTTTGCCGGTAGCTGTGGTGGTGCGCCTATCGCCGTTATCCGGCAGTACATCGAGCAGCAGCAGACGCCGCACTGACGCACCAAACCGGACGGCTGCGCCGTCCGCGCTCTTGACCCCGCCCTGAAGAGCGAGGTTTGCCGCGCAACCGATCAATTCGACCGAGGGAAGCGATGGTGATCAGGTTGATGTGTACATCGGCCCTGATGAGAATGCCGATACAGTCTATGTGGTGCATCAGCGCAAGTATGGCGACTGGGCGCACTACGATGAAGACA
>Ga0210049_1000798_pt1 | contig 28143 bp, 34 predicted proteins | sample CryGeyCG2014_300_2_FD_183964 | JGI IMG/M metagenome (GOLD analysis project Ga0210049, IMG submission 183964) | Groundwater microbial communities from aquifer - Crystal Geyser CG06_land_8/20/14_3.00 (SPAdes) (version 2) | ecosystem: Environmental > Aquatic > Deep subsurface > Groundwater | place... | reverse complement strand
TGCGTACTGATAATCGTGATATTTCTAACGGGGCCTGTTTTGGCCTGGGCTAAAATCGGCGTGGGGGTGGGAATCGGGAAAATCTATGGTGACCAGCCGTTAAAAAGCGGGCTGATTTACACGCTTCCTTCTTTTGTGCTGGTGAATACAGGAGACGAGCCGTCGGAATATGGCGTTCAAATTGTTTTTCACGAGAATCAGAAAGAGATGAGGCCGGCAAAAGAATGGTTTAAATTTGAGCCGTCTCAATTTTATCTGGAGCCGGGCCAGAGCCAATTGGTGCAAATCAAGCTGACTTTGCCCATAATGGGCGCCGAACCCGGCGATTATTTCGCTTTTTTGCAGGGACGGCCGCTCCAAAAAACAGAAACGGGAATGACCAGCATTGGCGTGGCGGCGGCCACCAAGCTTTACTTTACGGTGGCGCCGGCGAATATTTTTGTCGGGATTTATTATAGAATTGCTTCATTGGCGACGCTATATTCTCCGTGGAGTTATGTTGTTTCGGCGATTGTTATCGCCGCTTTACTGATTGCGATATTGCGCAGATTTATTTCTTTTAACATCGGAATCAGAAAAAAATAGAATGGGATGAATGAAAAGAAATTATTTATTATTTTTTTGTTTTCTCGGGGCGATTATTTTAATCGCCGGATTTAAATTTTTTCCTCAAAAGACTTCGGCTGATACGACAAGCGCGGTTACATTTACCGTGAAGATTTCTGTTTGCGGAAATTCCGAAAAAGAATATGGCGAGGATTGCGACAACAACAATTTTGGGGGAATGACTTGCCAAAGCCTCGGCTATTCCAGTGGAACGCTCACCTGCACCGTTGCCTGCGAATATAACACTTCTCAATGCGTTAGCGGGCCTTCTTGCGGCGACGGCTCCTGTAATGGCTCGGAGACTTGCTCGTCTTGTCCGGCCGATTGCGGTTCTTGCGGCGGTGGAGGCGGAGGAGGCGGCGGGTATATCGCGCCGGTAACGAGCGTTGTTTTCTCCGGCCGGGCCTATCCCAAAAGCGCGGTAACGCTTTTGAAAGACGCGCAGGTTGCCGCTACCACGATTGCCGGCGCTGACGCTAACTTTCGAATAAGTGTTTCCGGCCTTTCGGGCGGAAATTATATCTTTGCTGTTTATAGCGAAGATTCAAAAGGCATAAGGTCATCTCTTTTAACTTTTCCGGTCAGCGTTACTTCCGGCGCCACCACCAATGTGAGTGGTATTTTTGTCGCGCCGACCATCGCGGTTGATAAAAGCGAAGTGAAGCGGGGCGACAACATCGCGATTTTCGGACAAAGCGCGCCGCAAGCTGATATGGTTATTTCAGTTTCTTCTGAAGAAGAATTTTTTGCTAAAACGATTTCAGATAAAGACGGTATTTATTTTTATAATTTTGACAGCAGTTTTGTTGATTACGGCACACATTATACAAAATCAAAAGCATCCATTAGCAATTTAGAAACGAGCGGTTTTAGCAGCGTTATCAGCTTTAAGGTCGGCACGAAAAATGTTATTGCGATTCCCGAAAAAGCCGCGTTAAAAGGAGATTTGAATAATGACGGCCGGGTCAATCTTGTTGATTTTTCCATTGCCGCGTATTGGTATAAAAGGCCGAGTCCGCCGGCATCCGTTGATTTGAATAACGACGGCAAAGTTGATTTGGTTGATTTTTCAATAATGGCATACTACTGGACTGGTTAGCAAAGCTAACCATACACGAAATTACACGAATATGGACACGAAATATCACGAAAATTTTAGTATTTATTAGTTTAATATTAGCGACCGTTAGTGTTTTTTTACGAAGTAAAATATGGACACGAAACAACACGGAAAATTATTGTATAAAGAGTTGAGCTATCAAATACAGGGGGCGGCTTTTGAGGTTCGTAAAAGTTTCGGTTCAGGACTTAAAGAAACAATCTACCAAAAAGCATTCGCAGAGGAATTAAATGAAAGAAATATACAATTCGAAAAAGAAAAATCTATCCAGATATTCTCTCCAAAAACAGGCAAACTTATCGGTTCGTACCGGCCAGATTTTATTGTTGATGAGAAAATTCTAATTGAACTGAAAGCAGTAGAAAAAATTCCAAAAATGTTTCTAGACCAAATTTATTCCTATCTAAGAAACAGCAAATATGAGCTTGGGTATTTTATAAACTTTGCCTCCCCGAAGCTCTATATCAAGAGGGTTATTTTCACAAATGATAGAAAACCATTCCTCGTAAGACACGAAAAAACACGAATATGAAAGCAATGCTACACAAAAATACACGAATAAGAATACGAAGTAACACGAAAAATTCGTGTCCTTTCGTGTTGTTCAGTGTATTCTTTGCTTTCCTTTTTGCGTGGCCTGGCGTGGTAAGCGCCGCTGAGTTAAAATTATCATCACCCATTCAAGAAATCGGAATTAATCAGCAATTTCAAGTTGATGTGGTTTTGAATACCGAAAACGAAGATATTAACGCCCTTGAGGGGAAGATTGTGTTTCCGACAGACCTTTTGGATTTAAAAGAAATCCGCGACGGGAATTCAATCGTGAATTTTTGGGTAGAACGGCCGAAGGCCGAAACACCAAAAGACGCGAATAAGAACACGAATCAACACGAAAATATTAGCGATGTTTCGTGCGGCGGAGCCCAGGATTCGTGTGGATTCGTGTCTTTCAGCGGCATTACGCCCGGCGGATTTAATGGCGGGAGTGGTTTAATTTTCTCGGCGATTTTTGAGGCGAAAAAGGAAGGAAGCGGAGAGATTGAAATTCGCGAAGAAAAGGCACTTCTTAACGACGGAAGGGGCACAGAGACAAAAGTAACGGCTAAAAATTTATTAGTGTCAATTCGCGCTGATATTAGTGTTCCTTCGTGGGTGTCCCCACGGGACACAGACCCGCCGGAATCGTTCGTGCCGGAAATCGCGGCTGACCCCGTCATTTTTAATGGCAAGCGGTTTTTAGTTTTTGCCACGCAAGACAAGATATCCGGTATAGCTGGCTATGCCATACACGAAGATACACGAAAAAAAGATGTAACACGAATAGACGCGAAAGAGTGGACGGAGGCAAAAAGCCCATATTTATTAAAAGACCAGAAATTAAGGAGTTATATCTATGTAAAAGCGGCGGATAAGGCCGGAAACGAAAGGATTGTTTCTTTGGCGCCAAGATACCCGATGAAATGGTACGAAAGATACGAAATTTGGGTTATAATAATTATATTAGGAGTTTTCTTGTTTGTTATTCGGCGCTTATGGGAAAAGTTAAACACGAAAAACCACAAATAAGAACACGAAAATACACGAAATTTTTAGTGTTTTTGTGTTTATTCGTGTTCTTATTCGCGTTGGTTCGTGTGTCAGTCGCGCAAGCCGCTTCTTTATATTTTTTTCCTTCAAGCGGGAGTTACGAAGTCGGCAAGACGTTTTCTGCGACTGTGTATGTTTCAAGCGCCGACCAAGCGATGAACGCGGCATCGGGCGTTATTTCATTCCCCAAAACTCAATTAGAAGTCGTTTCTCTTTCCAAAACCGGCTCTATTTTTGGCCTATGGGTTCAGGAGCCGTCGTTTTCAAATTCGGCTGGAATGGTTAATTTCGAGGGTATCGCGCTTAACCCCGGGTTCATGGGAGCCAGCGGAAAACTTATTACGATAAATTTCAAAGTAAAAGCGGCCGGTTCCGCCGCGCTGAACTTTTCTTCCGGCTCGGTACTCGCTAACGACGGTCAAGGAACGAACATTTTAGCAAGTTTGGGGAACGCGCAATTTAGCTTCGGGGGCGCCGCGCCAGCCGCGCCGATAGTTCCCAAAACGACTACTCCCCCCGCGGTTTCTGCCGCGCCCTCCGCCCCTTCGGTTTCTTCGTCGACTCATCCCGATTCGAACAAATGGTATGCTCAAAAAGGCGCGGAATTTACCTGGACTGTACCCTCCGGTGTTAGCGGGGTGAGTATTTATTTCAGCCAAAGCCCGACTTCAAATCCGGGTTCCGTGTCTGACGGCCTTTTCGCCTCTAAGTCTTATGAGAATATCGGCGATGGAATTTGGTATTTCCATATAAAAATGAGAAATTCCGCCGGTTGGGGGCCAGTCGCTCATTTTAAAATCCAAATTGACACTCAGCCGCCAGAGCCATTTGAAGTAAAATTTACTGACGGCAACGAAACCGACAATCCCAAGCCAACCGTTTTGTTTGATACCACTGATTCTTTGTCCGGCGTTGATTATTACGAAATCAAGATTGGCGAAGGGGATTTCTTTTCTATCGCGCCCGATATCGCGAAGAGTAATCCTTACACCTTGCCGCCGCAGGCTCCGGGAAAGAGAAGTATTTTGGTTCAAGCCTTTGATGGGGCCGGCAATTACCAGACGGCTGTTGAAGAATTTGAAATTCTACCGATTAAGTCGCCCGTAATCACTGAATATCCGGAAGAACTACAAAGCGGAGAACCCCTGATTGTTCGCGGTTCAACTTATCCGAATAGCCAAGTGATTATTTGGCTCCAGAGAGAAAAGGACGACCCCAAAAGTTTTACGGCTACAAGCGACCAGGACGGGAAATTTACTTTTGTGGCAGACGAGAGATTGGGAGACGGCATTTACAAGCTGTGGGCTGAAGTTATTGACGGACGGGGCGCGAAAAGCGGACCGAGTGAAAAAGTAACACTGGTAGTCCAAAAGCCAGTAGCGGTGCAAATTGGATTGAAGGCGATAGATGCTCTTGCCGTCCTGATTCCGCTTATCGCGCTGATCATCCTTTTGCTTATACTCCTTTGGTATGGTTGGCATAAATTTTCACTTTTCAGAAAGAGAATTATCAAGGAGACGAAGGAAGCCGAACAGGCGCTGCACAAGGCAATCAAACTGCTTAAGGAGGATATCGAAGACCGGATCAAGTTATTGGAGAAAACAAAATTAGAACGCCAGCTCACCAAAGAGGAGGATAAGATTATGAAACAGCTTAGAAAGGATTTAGACGACGCTGAAAAATTTGCAAGAAAAGAAATCGAAGATATCGAAAGAGAAATAAAATGAGCCTTACGCGCGTTGACCCCGTAGAGCTACGGCGAATTTTTAACGCTAATCTATGGTCGCTAATCACTTTAATAAATTAACAGAAATAGAGATATCAGGCATCCGCCGTGATTCTACGGGGTTGACAGAAAATTTTTTTGTTGATAGATTGGTAGAAGTGGCTGGAATCAGTTTCTCCGTTTGCGGCTAAACGATTCTGAAAAGATTTCAGAGCCTGTCCTGAACTTGTTTCGGGAATGACACCCAGGTGTCATTTTTCTTTTTTTAAAATTATCCAATCATTTTTTATCGAATATGCCAACCATTCAGCAGTTAGTGAGAAAATCGAGAAAAACGGCAAAGAAAAAACCAAAGGCTCCGGTTCTCGGACAGGGTTTTGATTCGCTTAAAAATAAGCCGGCAAGTTATCCTGCTCCATTTAAGCGCGGGGTTTGCTTGAAGGTTTATACTGTTACGCCTAAAAAACCTAATTCGGCTTTGCGCAAAGTGGCTCGCGTTAGGCTGACTAACGGCACAGAGGTAACTGCTTATATTCCCGGCGAGGGCCACAATTTACAGGAGCACTCGGTTGTTATGATCCGCGGCGGAAGAGTCAAAGACTTGCCCGGTGTCAGATATCATATTGTGCGCGGCGTCCTTGATACAACTGGAGTAGAGGGAAGAAGGCAGAAGAGAAGTAAGTATGGAGCGAAAAAACCAAAATAATTGCTAACCGACTACGGACTACTGACTACGGCCAATTCGAATGGCGGTAAGCGGTAGTCGGTAAGCTGTGGACAAAGCAATGCGTCGAAGACCTTCAGTTCCACGCCAAATTCAGCCTGATCCGAGGCATCAGAATGTAATGGTAGCGAAGTTCATCAACTACTTGATGGATGGCGGTAAGAAAACAACGGCCAGCAAAGTGCTTTATGATGCTTTTGATATTTTAACCAAACAAACCAAGGATCCTTTGGAGGTTTTTGATCAGGCGATAAAAAATGTTATGCCGGCAGTCGAGGTGCGTTCGAAACGCGTCGGAGGCGCTAACTACCAAGTGCCGCGGGAAGTTCGGGGTGAAAGAAAAATATCTTTAGCCTTCCGTTGGATTATCGCGGCCGCCAAGAAGAAAAAGGGTAAGCCGATGGCAGAAAAGATGGCGCAAGAGTTGTTGGAGGCCAGCCAAAACGCCGGTGATGCCGTAAAAAAGAGAATGGATACACACCGCATGGCGGATGCGAATAAAGCATTTGCGCATTTCCGATGGTAGTAATATCGGAAATGTATCGAAAGCTAATCGGAAATCAATAATCTTTGCGCTAGTAGTTTGCCCTTTCCGGTATTAAGACAGAAATTACAAGCACAAAATTACAAATTCCAAATAAATCAAAATTTTCAAAACTCAAATATCTTAAAAGTGTTTTGAATTTAGTCGTATGGCACGCCAAACACCAATTGACCGTATACGTAATATAGGAATAATAGCGCATATAGACGCTGGCAAGACCACCGTATCCGAGCGGGTGCTTTTTTATACCGGAAAAAAACACAAAATCGGAGAGGTACACGAAGGCGAGGCCGAGATGGACTGGATGGAACAGGAAAAAGAGCGCGGCATTACGATCACGGCGGCCGCAACAACCTGCAATTGGCGCGACCATCAGATTAATATAATTGATACCCCCGGCCACATTGATTTTACGGTCGAGGTGCAGAGATCTTTGCGGGTTTTGGACGGGGCGGTTGTTGTTTTTGATGGTGTGGCTGGCGTTGAGCCGCAATCGGAAACCGTTTGGCATCAGGCCGATAAATTCAAAGTTCCCCGCTTCTGCTTTATCAATAAATTGGACCGGATGGGCGCTAATTTTGAAAAAAGTTTTCAATCGATTATCGAGCGTCTAACGCCTCGCGCCGTGGCAATGCAGTTCCCGATTGGTATTGAGGATAATCTTGAAGGGGTAGTCGATCTTTTAAATATGAAAGCTATTAGATTTGAAGGCGAGAAAGGAGAGAAGGTGGTGGAGGGAGAAATTCCTGAGAATCTTAAAGAAAAGGCTCGGGAAATGAGGCAGCAGCTTATGGAAAAGATCGTTGAGCAGAACGAGGAGCTGATGCAAAAATATCTGGAAGGCCAGGAGATTCGGCCGGAGGAATTAAAGCGGGTTTTGCGCCAAGCGGTTATCGATTCGAATCTAATTCCTGTTTTATGCGGCAGCGCCCTGAAGAATAAGGGTGTTCAGCTTATGCTTGACGCAGTGGTTGATTATCTTCCTTCACCAGTTGATTTGCCGCCGGTTGAGGGATGCGACGATGGGGATGAAACCAAAAAGCTGGTTCGTTATCCCAAAGATGATGAGCCGTTTGCGGCCTTAGCCTTTAAGGTTGCCAGCGATCCTTATGTCGGACAACTAACTTTTTTTCGAATTTACTCCGGAAGTCTTACTGCCGGGTCTTATGTTTTGAACTCTGTTAGCGGGGAAAAAGAAAGAATAGGACGGATTTTAAGAATGTACGCGAAACATCGGGAAGAGGTTAGGGAGATGTATGCTGGCGAGATTGCGGCAACCGTCGGCCTTAAAAAAACCAGTACCGGCGATACGCTTTGCGATTTGAACCAGCCGATCGTTTTAGAAAAAATCACCTTCCCGGAGACGGTTATTTCTTTGGCCATTGAACCGAAGACTAAGGCTGACCAGGAAAAAATGGGCATGGCTCTTAAGCGTTTATCTGAAGAGGACCCCACTTTTAAAATTAGAAGCGATGCTGAGACCGGGCAAACTATTATTGCCGGAATGGGCGAATTGCATTTAGAGATTATCGTCGACCGAATGATGCGTGAATTTAAGGTTGAGGCCAATGTTGGAAATCCGCAGGTTGCCTATAAGGAAACAATAAAAGGAACAGCTGAAGCCGAGGGCAAGTATATCAGGCAAAGTGGCGGACGCGGCCAATATGGCCACGTCTGGTTGCGCGTTGAACCAAAAGAACGGGGAGCGGGCTTTGAATTTCTTAATGAAATTAAAGGAGGAGCTATCCCCAATGAGTTTATTCCGGCAGTGGGAAAAGGAGTGAAAGAGGCCATAGACAAAGGAGTTTTAGCTGGTTATCCGCTCGTGGATTTAGACGTGGCCTTATATGACGGTTCTTATCACGATGTTGATTCATCAGAGATTGCTTTTAAGATTGCGGCTTCAACCGCTTTACAAGAAGCGGTCAGGCGTGCTAAGTTAGTTTTGCTTGAGCCGGTTATGAGATTGCAGGTTATCACTCCGGAACAATTTATGGGCGATGTGATTGGTGACTTGAATTCAAAAAGAGGGCGGATTGAGAAGATAGAAGATCGGGGCGAGGGAATAGCGAGAGTTAAAGTTATTGATGTTCAGGTTCCGCTGGCGGAGATGTTTGGTTACGCAACCGCTCTTCGTTCAATGACTCAGGGTCGGGCCAACTTCACGATGGAATTCGATCATTATGCCGAGGTGCCGAATAATATTACTCAACAAATAGCGGAGGGAAAAAGGCGGTAAACCGCGGATACACGCGGATCTACCACGCAGATAAACGCGGATCTTTTCATAAAGAGATCGGCGTTTGTTCAGCGGCCGGTTCGCCGAAGCGAACCGTTTAGATCTGCGTTCTGATCTGCGTCTAGCATGTTCAAATTAATCAAACAAATATTTCAAAAAAATAAAAACGCGTATATTATTGTCGTCGAAAACGAAAAGCCGATTCTGGTTATTCAAAGCCCCGAGGAGTATCAGAAAATTTTTGGCGAAAATTCCAAACCGAAAGAAGTTGACAATTCGGGCAAAGATAATTCGGGCAAAGATAATTTAAATAAAAAGGCTGATGGCCCGGCTGATGATGTATTTGATTTTGCCGGAAGCGAGGAAGATCTGGAAAAGCTTAATCGTGAAATTATGGATCTGCAGCTTTCTTCGGAATCTGGCGACGAAATAACGGGGAGTAGTCGGCGGGAAGCAGGAAGCGCCAGGGTTGAGGACATACCATTGGTATAAATTGGGCGGGGGGGGTTGACGGCGGCACGATTTGCATATAGAATACGTATTAAACATTGTTATTAATTAATTTAATTGCGGAATCTAATACTAATTTGCACCAAGTTAATTTGACTAGTGAGAATTAGGATTTGAGCTTCGCGCCTTTATAAATCTTATGGCCGAGAAATTTGAACGAACAAAACCGCATGTTAATGTGGGAACTATTGGTCACGTTGATCATGGCAAAACAACTTTAACGGCGGCCATTTTGCACGTCTTGAGCCTTCTTAAGGATCAGGGATATGTCGCCAAAGTAGAAAAAGTTGGTCAGATAGATAACGCGCCGGAAGAAAAGGCCAGAGGTATTACAATTGCTACACATCATTCTGAATATGAAACTCCTAACCGGCATTATGCTCACGTGGATTGTCCGGGTCATGCCGATTATATCAAAAATATGATTACGGGCGCGGCCCAGATGGATGGAGCGATTTTAGTTGTTTCGGCGCCGGATGGCCCGATGCCGCAGACGCGTGAACACATCCTTTTAGCTTATCAGGTGGGTGTGCCAGCGATGGTTGTTTTTCTTAATAAAATCGATATGGTGGACGATCCGGAATTGATTGATCTGGTCGAACAGGAAATTAGAGAGCTTTTGACCAAATATAAGTTCCCCGGCGATACTATTCCCATCATTCGTGGCTCGGCTCTTAAGGCGCTGGAGGCTAAATCAAGTGATGACGAGGCGGCAAAGCCGATTTTGGAATTAGTGAATGCGCTGGACAAATCAATTCCTGAACCGGTTCGGGAAGTCGACAAACCATTTTTAATGGCCGTTGAAGACGTATTCTCTATTGAAGGCCGTGGAACGGTAGCGACTGGCAGAATTGAAAGAGGCATAATCAAAATAAACGAAGAAGTGGAAATTGTTGGTTTGAAAGCTACACAAAAAACAGTCGTGACGGGAATTGAGATGTTCAATAAATCTTTGGACGAGGGACGTTGCGGCGATAATGCCGGAATTCTTTTGCGCGGGTTGAAACGCGAGGATGTGGAGCGGGGCCAGGTGCTTGCCAAGACGGGATCAGTTACTCCCCACACGGAATTTGAAGGCGAGATTTATATCTTAACCAAAGAAGAGGGCGGAAGACACACTCCGTTTTTTAGCGGATACAAGCCACAGTTTTATATCAGAACTACCGATGTTACGGGAGATGTTACTTTACCAGAAGGAACCGAAATGGTTATGCCTGGTGATACCGTTAGCGTTAAGGTTAAGTTGATTGCCCCTGTGGCTCTAGAGGAAAAGCAAAGATTTGCCCTGCGTGAGGGCGGCAGAACGGTTGGCGCCGGAGCTGTAACAAAAATAATCAATTAATTGTGAGCGGGACGCTCACGCAAGCTATGCTTAATAATTAATTAATAGTTCTTTCAAGATGCCTACAGCAAAGAAAACGAAAGAAAAAGCAAAAGAAGAGGTCAAGACGCGAATCAGGATAAAAATCCGAGCCTATGATCATAAGGTCATTGATCAGTCCGCCCGCCAGATTATTGAGGCGGCGCAGCGCTATGGTTCGGAAGTGCGGGGGCCGATTCCTTTACCGACTGAAATAAGGAAATACACCGTTAACCGTTCAACTTTTGTCCATAAGGATTCGCGTGAGCAGTTTGAAATGAGAATTCATAAGCGGCTGATCGATATTTTTGATCCCAGTTCAAAGGTGACCGATGCCCTAATGAATTTAAGTTTGCCGGCCGGAGTTGATATCGAGATTAAAATGTAACAACCGCGGATTGACGCGGATCTTATACGCAGATCAGTCGCGGATCTTACTTAGATTGGATCGGCGTTTGTTCCGCGTAATAGATCAGCGTTTGATCAGCGGTCATATTCAAAGTGTCCTCGGAATTCTCTATAGATAGAAAGAGGGGGCAACTGAATAGCCGAAAGAGACACATTTTTTCTTCGACGAAGAGAAACCGAGATGTCTGCGTGGCTATCCCGGTTTTTTAAGTATAGAGGATTTTTCCAAAAATTTATACGACAGCAATGGCAAAATTTATATTAGCCAAAAAAATAGGAATGACCCAGATTTTTGACGAAACAGGCAGTGTAATTCCGGTTACGCTTGTTGAAGCCGGTCCATGCTATGTGGCCCAGATAAAGATTAAAGAAAAAGACGGTTATGAGGCGGCGCAGGTGGGATTTTGGGAGTCTAAGAGGCTTAGTAAACCGCAAAAGGGGCATTTGAGCAGAGTCAAAAATCTGAAATATCTGAGAGAGTTTAAAACTGGTGAAAAATATGAAATCGGGCAAGAAATTAAAGCCGATATTTTTCAGGCAGGCGAGCCGGTGAAAGTCAGCGGAATATCTAAAGGAAAAGGTTTCGCTGGGGTGGTTAAGCGCTATGGATTTCGAGGCGCTACGGCCAGTCATGGTACCAAGCATGCCCTAAGGCAGCCAGGATCAATCGGTTCTTCGTATCCGGAAAGAGTGCGTAGAGGTTTAAAGATGGCTGGCAGAATGGGAAGCGAGCGAGTGACGATCAAGAATTTAAAAATTGTAAATGTCGATTCGGAGAACAACATTATTGCCATCGGGGGTGCCGTTCCAGGCAGGCGCGGCACACTGCTTGAAATAAGCGGAATATAGGTAGAATATGAGCGGAATATGAAAATCTTCACCCTTCGGGTGACCACCCGTAGGGTGGGAAAATTGCAGCCGTAGACGCAGAGAATAATTTATTGGCGATCAAGGGGGCGATTCCTGGCAGCCGAGGCGCTTTGTTGGAAATTTTGGGATAAAACACCAGAGTCGTTTCTACAAAAGCAGGAATCCAAGATCAAAATAGTTCTTTCAAACAACGGATTCCCGCTTTTGTGGGAATGACAGCGGACGGTTTATTAAAATAATAGCGATAATTGTCAATGTTTGTCTTGCTTCGGCAGATATTTTTGGTGGAACATGATAAATATTAGATATTTGCTAGGCAAATTTGAATATTTGCGCGATAAATCTAAGTGAAGATTATGCCAACAAGTAAAAAAACAAAATCCGCTTCGGGCGAAAAAACAACAGCGACAAAGATCAAAAAGGAGCCGATAAAAAAGGAAAAAGAGCTGGTTGGCCCGAAAGAAGAAGGCTTGCAATATGCTATCTATGATCAAGAAGGGCAGGAAATTGGAAAGATGCAGTTGCCCGATGGGATTTTTGGGTTGAAAAGAAGCAAAAGCTTGATTCATCAGGTAGCGGTAGCGCAAATGGCAAACGCAAGGCAAGTTTTAGCGCACACCAAAGACAGATCGGAAGTTAGGGGCGGCGGGAAAAAACCGTGGCGCCAAAAGGGAACTGGCAGAGCCAGGCACGGATCAACCAGGTCGCCTTTGTGGCGTGGTGGCGGCGTGACATTTGGGCCAACCAAGGAAAGAAATTTTTCTAAAAAAATCAACAAAAAGATGAGAAGGAAAGCGTTGTTGGCGGTTTTATCCGGGAAGGCTCGAGATAATGAGTTGATCGTTTTGGATAAATTACAGCTATCATCGTCAAAGACAAAAGAAATGATCAGGGTTGTTGGCGGCTTGACTAAAATTAAAGAAGACATTATTAGAAGAGGAGCATTGATTGCCCTAATAGAGAAAGACAATAATGTTATCAGGGCAGTAAAAAATATTTCTAAATTTGAAACAATTGGCATTGGCAGCTTGAACGTAGTCGATATTTTAAAGAGAAAATATTTTGTGGTGACAAAAGATGCCGTTGGCAAAATAAAAGAACTTTTTGTTAAATGAAGCTCCCCGCAAAAAGCTGGGGGTATCTTCTCCTCCTTCGGAGCGACCTGCCCGCTGACGCTTTCGCGTAGCGATGGCAGGCGGGAATCCTCTGAAGCTGAATATGAAGAAAATGCTGTTTCATCTCTCCGCGGTACTGGTGGGGGATTCAGCGAAGGAGGATAAAAATCCGAAATTCAAATGGCTATTTTAGATATTTTTTTCACCAGAGGTGGATTCGCCTTTGGCGGAAAAAAAGGAGCGATTGATGATAAAAAGAAACCGACTAGAAAGCCGGTCAAACGAACGATTAAAAAAGAGAAAGAAGATGGGCCGGTTAAACATATCGAGGTGGCAGAAACCAGGGAAGATAAGCCGAGCGAAGCGATGTTTAAAGAGCCGGAGAGCAAAAAACCTCTAAAAAAGGAATTTAGCCATGCGGCGTACAGGTTTTTAAGATCCTCTCATATCACCGAGAAAGCGGTTGGGTTGGGAGTACAGAATAAATATGTTTTTCGAGTTAATCCGGAGACTGGCGGAGTGGAAGCAAAAAAAGCAATTCAGGAATTGTACGGCGTAAAGGTGGAAAATGTAAATATAATTAAAATTCCCAGGAAAAAGCGAAGGGTGGGCAAAAGCGAAGGATTCAAACCGGGCTTTAAGAAAGTTATTGTGACCCTGAAAGAGGGGGATAAGATAGAATCAGGTGTCTGAAAATAGAAGCCAACCAGCGCCAAGGAATTGCGCCAAAAAACGCTACGAAGCGTTTGGCGTACGTAGATTGGCGGATATGGCTGGCGTACATAGATTAGCTTCTACAAACAATGCCAATTAAATCATACAAACCAACAACACCAGGCCGTCGAGGGATGATGGGTATAGATTATCGGTCGTTAACGAAGAAGAAGCCGGAGAGAAGCTTAACAAAAGGCTTTCTCCGCAAGGTGGGCAGAAGTAGGGGACAGATTACGGTTAGGCATAAGGGCGGCGGCCACAAAAGGAAATACCGCCTGATCGATTTTAAATGCGATAAGTTTGATATTCCTGCCAAGGTGGCGGCCATCGAATACGATCCCAATCGGACTTGTTTTATTGCGCTTTTAAATTATATCGACGGAGAGAAGAGGTATGTTTTAGCCTCTGAAGGATTAAAAGTTGGAGATCAGGTTTTATCGGGGGAAAAAACTCCGCAGAAGATCGGTAATCGTTTACAGTTGAAATATCTCCCATCCGGGATGCAGGTGCATAATGTCGAATTGCAGCCAGGGCAGGGCGGAAAAATAGTGCGAGCGGCTGGTTCGTCAGCCATGGTTATGGCGAATGAGTCTGGTTATACTCACTTGAAATTTCCCTCAGGAGAGGTTAGAAAAGTAAGAAATATTTGCCGCGCGTCTATCGGGCAGTTGAGCAATATTGAGCAAGGAATTGTTGTTATCGGTAAGGCCGGAAGGAATCGTTGGTTGGGAATCAGGCCGACAGTTCGTGGTTCAGCGATGAACCCCTGCGACCATCCTCATGGAGGCGGCGAAGGAAGAACAGGTATCGGTTTACGCCGCGGACCCAAGACGCCCTGGGGAAAACAGGCTTTGGGAGTGAAGACGAGAAGGAAAAAGAAGTGGTCAAATAAATTTATTGTGAAGAGAAGGAAATAGATTTGCTTACTGACCACCGACTACCGACTACCGCAAGGCGGTAGAATGCGGTAAGCGGTAGTCGGTTAGCCGTAGTCAAAAAATGAGTAGATCGCTTAAGAAGGGTCCTTATGTGGACGAAAAATTGTTAAAGAAGGTTAAGGAGCTTAAACGGGGCGACAAGACGATTATTAAAACCTGGTCGCGAGCTTGTGTTATTACTCCAGAAATGGTTGGTTTTACTTTTGGGGTTCATAATGGCAAGGAACATATAGCGGTTTTTATTACTGAAGATATGGTGGGTCATCGGCTGGGAGAGTTTTCTGCCACCCGTAAATTTGTCAGGCATGGCGGAAAGATGCAAAGAGAGCTGGAAAAGGGCAAATAAAAAACACGAAATTAACGAATACAGATACGAAAACAACTAAAATTTAGTTCATTTCGTAAATATTAGTTTCGTTAGTGTTTACAAAATGGAAATTAAGGCAAATTTAAAAAATCTAAGAATGTCGCCGCGGAAGGTTAGATTGATTACCGGCCTGATTAAAGGGATGGATGCCGCTGAGGCAAAGATGCAGTTGCGGTTTTTAAACAAAAAAGCAAGTGATCCGGTCGCCAAGCTTTTAGATTCGGCTATTGCTAATGCCAAAAATAATTTTAATATAGAGAAGGATAATCTTTATATTGCCAGTATCGCAGTTAATCCAGGAAGTGTTTTGAAAAGATGGACACCGAGAGCTTTTGGCCGTACTTCTCCGATAATGAAAAGAACGAGTCACATAGCGCTGGTCCTAAAGGAAAAAGAACCAACTGCAAAAAGGGCGGCTTCAAAACATGGAAAGGTCAAAGATGGAATGATGGGGGCGTCGGCAGGCCCCGGGCTTAAAAAAGAAGAAACTGACGAAGGCTTTCTCGCGCCCCAAAAACCATCATTGGTTGAAGAGAAAAGAGAAAAGAGGCCATATGAAAGTTCGACGATCAGTAAAAAGAGGTTTTTTAGCCGGCAAACATTTGGCAATATTATGAAGAAGAATTTTAGACGGAAAACCGTTTAGCCGCGGATTTACGCGGATCATTTACGCGGATAGACGCAGATCTACTTTGATCAGCGTTTGATCCGCGGTAGCGCCATAGGCGCTTTAGGGTCTGCGTTCAATCTGCGTTTCTATGGGACAAAAAGCTAACCCAACAGCTCTCCGAACAGGATTAGTTCTTGGTTGGAAGTCGCATTGGTTTAATCGAAAAAGATATAGCGAATATTTGCAGGAGGATACTAAGATTCGGGATTTTATAGTAAAAAATTTGGTGAAGATGGGCCTGGAAAGCGTGGAAATAGAAAGATCGCTTAACGCGATCAAGGTTATCATCCATACTTCAAAGCCGGGGTTGATAATTGGCCGGGGCGGGGGCGGGATTGAACAACTACGCGCTCAGTTGCAAAAATTTATTAATCAACCGGGGACGAAAGCAGCCGACAAGCGTGAATTGCGCATGGAGGTTACCGAAATTAAGCAGCCAGAAAGTTTTGCTTCTTTGGCGGCGCAGTCAGTAGTTGAGCAGATAGAAAGACGTATTCCCTATCGGAGAATAATGAAGCAGACTATCGAAAGAATTATCCAGAGCAAAGATGTTCAGGGTGCTAAAATAATGATTAAAGGAAGATTGGATGGGGCGGAAATAGCGCGGAAAGAATGGTTGGCGAAAGGTAGAATGCCCCTACAGACATTGCGCGCCAATGTGAATTATGCGGCTGTAACCGCGCATACCACCTATGGAACAGTCGGCGTGAAAGTCTGGATATATAAAGGGGAGATTTTTGAGTGACCGCGGATCACTTCGCGGATCGGCAACGCGGATCAATCGCGGATCCAATAATGCATTTGTACATTTTTAGGATTAGCGTAAATCAGCGTAGTGGATCAGCGTGAGATCGGCGGATTGGCATGCTTCAGCCCAAAAAAACAAAACATCGAAAATTACATAAAGGGCGCCGAAGATTTGCCGGTAAGGCGTCTAGGGGAACAGAGGTTTCTTTTGGCAGTTTTGGTTTGCGGGCACTAGAAGCGCGGTGGATCACTGATCGGCAAATTGAAGCTACTAGGCGGGTTTTGAGCAGATTTACCCAGAAGGGCGGTAAGGTTTGGATTAGAATTTTTCCCGACAAACCGGTTACCAGTAAAGGACAAGAAGTTCCGATGGGTGGCGGCAAAGGTAGCGTTGACCATTTCGCGGTACCCGTTAAGCCTGGCCGAATATTATTTGAGATAGACGGTGTTTCTGCATCTGCTGCTGCGGAGGCGATACGGCAAGCTGGAAACAAGTTGCCGATAAAGACGAAGCTTGTTAAAAGATAGCATAATGCGAAAAATACGAAATGGCTATGCGAAAGACGCGAACTGATAGAAGATAATATAGCGCGTCAACGAAATTGTTCGCATGATTCGCATATTGTTTTCGCAAAATTCGCATTATATCCATGAAAATTAAAGAGCTTAGAGAAAAATCAGAAAAAGAGCTGCAAACAATGCTGGTGGAAAGATGTGAGAAATTACGGCAGACAAGGTTTGATATGGTTTCAAAACAGCCGAAGAATCTGAAGATAATCGGGCAGCTTAAAAAAGATATTGCAAGAATTTTAACGATATTATCTGCTAAGCCTTAAAAAATAAGGGATGGTCATTGAACCCCCGTCTTAACGGGATTCCAAGACTATGGAAACAAACAACTTGCTCAAATTAATACCTCTCATTGCCCTGGCAGCAGTTTTTTCCTGCGTTTTTTTGCTGCCGAAATCTGCTTTGGCTGGCACATCTCCCGATTGGTCGATCGGTTTCGAGTGGAACAATACCCAGATTATTGATGGCAGCCAGCAGGTTTTTTCCTTAAACCTTTTGGGTCTCAGCCAATATACCTGGCCAGGCGGTCCGGCTTACGGCGATGTGTTTAGGGGCGAGATTCATAACAATGCCCAGATAATCAACGGTCATGCTTTGGGCAGCGCTGGAAATTCTTCCCAGATCGATATTTGGCCTTCCTACGATCATTATTTCGCCGTTATCTATGATACAAGCGGCATTATTTATACGAGCCGGATTCAGGAAATCAGAAATTGGTTTCAGACCGGCGTCGGCTCTCCGCCAGCCCATTGGGGAATAATCACATTTGAAATAACACCCCAGCAATTATTACCGCTTCCTTCTGATCTCAACCAATTCGGGTCCGACGAAACAACACCAATCGGCGAAGGTCAAATGACGACCAAAAACGCTGTCGTTTTCAAGGCGAAGGTCGGCGGTCCCAACAATGATCGGGTCGGGCTGGAGGTAGAGCTCCGCCAGTTTAACGAGCCGTTCACCGGCCAATACGGCGGCGGGATTGTTTCATCGGACTCCGTTCTTTCTGGCTCCGTTGTTGCGATCGTCAGATACGGTCTGGCCGAAGGCCAATACCATTGGCGGGCGCGGACGGTCGATAGCCAAGGCAACAAATCCGACTGGCTGGAATTCGGAACTCCGGGGAATGTTGATTTTGAGGTCGTATCTCTTGGTCAAGGAGCCGCTGATTTGGCGAAAATTGTCATCAATGCTCCTTATCTTGGAAATGGCAATAGTTTCGGCGGTAAAGGATGGGATCCGTTGCAGAAAATGTACGTGGCGTCCGATGAGATATTTACTGGTTATAATTATTGGAACAACAAATTAAGGCAGGTTGCTTTTGGGGCTGGACTAGATTGCTCTGGTCTGGTTGAATGGGCATTTGATCGTTCATTTGATCCGCTAAGAAGTCTTTTACATAATGCGATTCGCTATGAAAGCGCTGACGGTCAGTATCATCATAATTCCGAAGCGATTGCCGAAGCTAATCTTAGGCCGGGTGATTTGTTATTTCTTGATAAAAACCATGATAACAGAATGGATCATGTAGCGATGTACGTAGGTAATTTTGTAGTAAATAATAATACGTTTAATATGGTAGAGGCATATTCTCCGCAACAAGGCATTATACCTGCCAATGAATCTGAATTTAGAATTCGAACAGGGTTTTCGATAGATCAGAATATTAGGCGCGTGGTTCTTAGTCCGGCAATCGGCGGTTTTGTACGGGCTGGTTCACCAATCGATCTTGCCGTTACTGATCCCGACGGTTTTACTATTACCGCAACGACCTTGATCCAAACCGACGAGGAATTTCTTCGGGAGGTGCCCGGGCAATTATATTATGTAGAGAGAGAACTTGGACCAGACGGTTTTCCTGACGATGTTGTGTATTGGCCCACGCAAAAAACAGGAGATTATCTTATTAAGGCCGCTCCCAAATTTGGGGCTCCGTTAATGGCGACGTATAGCCTTACGTTTCAATCGGGCGACCAGACAGTAACTCTGGCCAAAGACGTGCCCATAACGCAGATTCCGCCCGACGGTTATGGCGTAACCGTGCCGACCACGGGGACGACAGAATCTTTTATCCCAGTCTCAATTGATATTAAGCCGGGAAGCGATCCCAATAGCATCAATATCGGTTCCAAAGGAGTTGTGCCAGTGGCCGTTTTATCCAATTCGCCATTTAACGCTAAAGACGTGGATATCGACAGCATTCTTTTCGCCGGAGCGAAACCGGCTAAAAACAGCTATGAGGATGTTAATGGCGATGGCAATCCCGATCTCATTCTTCATTTCGATACCCAGTCTTTGAACTTAACCACAAATGATACCAAAGCGTTTTTAACCGGAAATTTAACCAGTGGCCGATTGATAAAAGGCAGTGATTTCGTCAAGATCATTGCTAACAAAAAACACTTTTAGTAAATTATTTGCTTTTATATATGAAATTATTTTTTAACAAAAAAATTGTCGTTGGGATCATTCTTTTGGCACTAATTCTGTTAGTAGTTGGTCTTGTTTGCGGCTGGCTGTTTTTCAGTAAGCAGAAAGAATTGCCAACGACAGAGACTTCGTCGCCAAATAACGAAGAACAGCAGACAGCTACCACTTTATCTGCCGCAACAACATCAAGCACACTTACACTGAAAACTTATCGTAATGAAGAATATGGTTTCGAATTCCAGTATCCAGAGGATTGGGCAGTAGAAGAAAATTATTTTGTAAATTATTATTCCGAGTTTAATCTAAAGGTAGTGCCTACAAATGAAAGGCATTCAAGCTTTCCTATTGGTATCAATATTGTTTTGCCTGAATTTATAGATAAGTCATTCGGCGGTATCGAAAAAACAACTTCTAATATTATCTTGGATGGAGTTCAAGGCATTAAATATGAGTATAATTTTGAGGACAGAAAAGAAATAGCGGTCATTCTGCCCATGGGCGATTCGCGGATAATTATAGGCACTGATGACAGTGAGCAATATATGGAAATTCTTGATCAAATCGTTTCATCATTCAAATTCCTGAAATGAAAAGTAAAGGGGTTCGAGTGCAATCAATAAATTAATGCTGAAAGAATACAAGTACTTTATTTCTGATATTACTTACCAAAACCAGTTCCTGCCGTTTTTGGCCAGTTTTGAGATCGCGCAGTAGATTTCGGTCGGCATAAAACTTTGCAAAATTAATAAAAAAATAAAACGGATTTATAAGTACACGAAATAAGCGGATAAAGGCACGGAAGTAGCGGAGAGATCAATTGTTTCCGTGGTAGTATCCGTTAGAATCAGTGTTTATAAGATGGAAAATAAAATGAACAAAAAAAGGCGGGTTATACGGGGTGTAGTGGTGTCAGACAAGATGAATAAGACCGTGGTAGTTGCCACGACCAGGTTGAAGGAGCATCCCAAATATAGAAAACGATACAAGGTGACCAAAAGATATAAGGCTCATGACGAGAAGAACGAATTTAAGGTTGGGGATGCTGTTGTGATTCGGGAAACAAAGCCGATTAGTAAGGATAAGAGGTGGGTGGTAGTGGAAGTAGTGAGGAAATTGCCATCTGATCAAGAAGAGGAAAAATAAGAAAGCTCTAGACTAGCAGGCTAGTCTAGAGCCATAAGAATTAGCAAGTTGTTTATTATTCGATTTAAGATTTAAGATTTAGGAATTAATAAATTATTCATAATTCATAAATCGATATTCGTAAATCAAGCATTAGTGATTCAGCCTCAAAGCAGATTAAAAGTTGCCGATAATAGTGGAGCAAAAGTGATCCAGTGTTTTAAGGTTTTGGGTGGTAGCAAGCGTCGATATGCCCAAATCGGCGATATTATTGTGGCTTCGGTCAAGGAAGCTGAGCCGCGAAAGGCAGTTAAGAAAGGTGATGTGGTTAAGGCGGTTATTGTAAGGCAGAAAAAATCCCTTAGGCGGCGAGATGGTTCCTATATTAGGTTTGATGACAATGCTGCCGTAATTTTGGATGGCATGGATCCGAAGGGCGGTCGTATCTTCGGGCCGGTGGCTAGGGAGTTAAAAGAAAAGGGGTTTGATAAGATTGTTTCAATGGCGCCGGAAGTGCTATAGGGGGCCTTTGACTATCGCTTACCGACTACAGACTACGGCATCATTTAAGCAGTAGTCGGTAGTCCGTAGACGGTAAGCAATTTTTGGTATGAAAATCAAAAAAAACGACATAGTTTTAATAACAACCGGTAAGGATAGGACTAAAAAAGGAAAAGTCTTAAAGTCGTTGCCAAAAGACAGAAAGGTGATCATCGAGGGCCTAAATCTTGTTAAAAAACATAGGCGCCCGAGGCGAGCTGGCGAGAAGGGACAGATAGTCGAGTTGCCAAAACCATTTGCCGTTTCGAATGTTAAGCTAATTTGCCCTCATTGCGGACAGGCGGCGCGTGTTGGATATAAGATTACCGGGGCAGAAAAATTTCGGGTTTGCAAGAAATGCCAATCGGAAATATAAATAGAGGCCAATCAACGCCATAAAATCACGCCAAAAAACGCCACGAAACGTTTGGCGTAAAATGGCGCAAAAGTTGGCGTAAATTAGCTTCTATTAAGCGTAGCTTGCGTGAGCGTCCCGCTCACAATAATATGAAGTTACAAGAAAAATATCGAAAACATGTAATTCCAGCCATGAAAGAGAAGTTTGGCTATCGAAACGATCTTGCGGTGCCGAAAATCGTCAAGGTCGTGATTAATGTCGGCACGGGAAAGTTTCGCGACAACGAAAAGGCCATAGAGGATATTCGGAAGTCTCTGGCGTCCGTGGCCGGACAACAGCCTGTTTTCACTTTGGCCAAACAATCGATTGCTAATTTCAAAACAAGAAAAGGTATGAAAGTTGGTATGAAAGTAACATTACGCGGAAAAAGGATGTATGATTTTCTGGGGCGTTTGATCGATTTTGCTTTGCCGCGCAGCCGTGATTTTCGCGGTTTGGATGAAAAAATCATCGATCAAAGTGGCAATTTGGCTATTGGAATAAAAGAACACATCATTTTTCCTGAAATTTCCCACGAAGAAGTCAAAACAATTTTCGGCTTCGAGGTTTGTGTCGCGACTAATGCCAAAAATCGCGGAGAGGGCACAGAATTATTCAGATTAATGGGATTCCCGATTAAAAAGTAGAATCGACTACGGTTGACTGACTACAGACTACGGCACAATTTAAGGCGGTAGTCGGTAGTCAGTAGACAGTAAGCAGCTTCATGGCCACAAAAGCGCAAATAGCAAAATCAAAAAGAAAGCCAAAATTTTCAACGAGATCGGTCCGGCGTTGTTTTAGGTGCGGCAGGAAGAGAGCGTATATCAGAGATTTTGACATATGCCGAATCTGTTTTCGAGAATTAGCCAGTCAAGGGTTTCTTCCGGGGGTGAAAAAAAGCAGTTGGTAGTCATTATAAAACATATAGTATATGGCATGTAACAAAAATGTGCGCAAGGGGCGCAATTGCCGGAAAGTTCGAAGATGTTACATGTTTCATGCTGTATGTTATATGAATTCATGGATCCTATCGCAGACATGTTAATAAGAATCAAAAACGCGCAAGCCGTCGGACACCAGACGGTCAAGGTTCCTTTTTCGAAATTAAAATTGTCTCTTGCTCAGATTTTAGAGAAAGAAGGGTTTGTTGGTAAGATCGAAAAGAAGGGGAAGGATATTCAAAAATATATTAAAATCGATTTGAAATATGAAGACGGGCAGGCGGTTATCGGAGGAGTAAAGAGAATGAGCAGGCCAGGACAGCGTTTATACGTAACGAAAAACGAAATTCATTCGGTTAAGCAGGGATATGGGATGGCTGTTATTTCTACTTCTAAGGGGTTGATGACGGACAAAGAGGCAAGAAAAGCAGGGGTTGGCGGGGAATTGTTTTGTGAGATTTGGTAAAGGGCTTCGACTACCGCTTACCGACTACAGACTACAGCATTATTTAAGCAGTAGTCGGTAGTCCGTAGACGGTAAGCAATTTTTGCATGTCCAAAATTGGCAAACAACCAATTAATATTCCTCAGGGGGTTGAGGTTCGGTTGGCCGGCCATACGATAGTTGTTAAGGGGCCGAAGGGAGAATTAACAAGAGATCTTCCCGGTGGTCTTAGTGTTGAGATCAAAGATAATCAGGTAATCGTTTCTCCTTCCGGCAAAATAAAAAAAGTGAATGCTTTGTGGGGGTTAATGCGAGCGTTGATCTTTAATATGGTTATGGGGGTGACAGAGGGTTTTGGAAAAACACTAGAGATCGAGGGCGTCGGCTACAAGGCTTCTCTTCAGGGAAATAAACTGGTTTTGAGTTTAGGTTTTTCGCATTTGATTGAATTTGATGTCCCGGATGGCATTGAATTGAAGGTCGAAAAGAATGTTATCAGTGTTTCGGGGATAGACAAGGGGTTGGTTGGTCAAGCAGCAGCTAATATTAGAGCTTTCAAAAAGCCAGAGCCGTATAAGGGTAAGGGTATAAGATATCGGGGAGAGATTGTTAGAAGGAAGGCGGGCAAAAAGGCGGTAGGTACGGCATAACCGCTGAATCACGCAGAACAATACGCAGAACCACGCAGACTAATACGCTGACTGACGCTGACCTTGCGCGGACCGACGCTGAAAAATTTCCGCGTCAGTCCGCGGTTAAAGTCCGCGTCGTTCCGCGATTCATGAATAAAAAAGAACAAAGGAAAAAGCGTCATGCAAGAATACGCGCTAAAGTTAGGGGGACGGCGCAGTGCCCGCGGCTTTCGGTTTTTAGGAGTAATACCCACATCTACGTTCAGATGATTAATGATCAGAATGGGCGGGTGTTGATGAGCTTAAGCGATTTAAGTTTAAAGCCAAGCAAGTCATTAAAAAAGGTTGAGTTAGCGCGCGAAGCGGGTAAGATGCTGGCGAAACAAGCCATTGATAAGAAAATTTATCGCGCGGTTTTTGATCGGGGAGGGTACAAATATCATGGCCGGATTAAGGCGCTGGCCGAGGGTGCGCGAGAAGGCGGGTTAAAAGTTTAGTAAATCAATAAAAAGTTTTGAATCATATGAAATTTATGAGACCAAATCAAGAAAGATCGAAAGAGAAACCAGAGTACGAGCAAAAGCTTTTGGGCGTGGACCGGGTTACCAGGGTAGTTGCCGGCGGCCGTCGGTTCAGATTTCGCGTGGTTATTGTTTTGGGAAATAGAAACGGGCGGGTGGGGACTGGAGTTGCCAAGGGGCAAGACGTGAGCATGGCTGTTGAAAAAGCCGTCCTTCAGGCCAAAAAGAATATTGTTGCGATTGTGACGAAAAATGAAACAATTCCATATGAGGTCGAGGCTAAATTTGGGTCTGTCCGGGTATTACTAAAGCCGGCTGCTGTTGGTCGGGGGATAGTCGCTGGAGGCGCTGTCCGAACTATTTGTGATTTAGCCGGCATTAAAAATATTTCGGCAAAGATATTAACCCGATCGAAAAATAAGCTTAATATTGCTAAGGCGACAATTAAGGCGCTGGGGCAATTAAAAAGTAAAAGCTAAAATCTAAGAACGAAAAGTAATAGCTAAAAATTTAAAAAATGCAGTTACATCAAATATCACCAACAACCAAGCAAAAAAGCCGGAAGCGTGTTGGTCGCGGCGGGAAGCGCGGCACATATTCTGGTAAGGGCATGAAGGGCCAAAAATCAAGGTCCGGAGCTAGAATTAGGCCGGCATGGCGTGATTTTGCCAAGAAATTGCCGAAACTGAGGGGGTTTAAATTTAAGCCGGTAGGTGGGAAAGCGGTGATAATTAATGTTGTCGATATTGAAAAGAACTTTCGGAGCGGCGATTTTATTACACCCCAGCTTTTGTTGGACAAAGGTTTGGTTACGAAGCTAAACGGTAAGATTCCGAAAGTGAAAGTGTTGGGTGATGGGGAAATAGAGAAGAAGGTCACGATCAAAGATTGCTCGGTTTCCGCAAGCGCGAAAGAAAAAATAGAGAAAGCAGGAGGAAGCGTAGAAAATTATAAATTCAAAATTACAAATCATAAATAAATCCAAAGCACCAATTTTCTAAATTCAAAATAACGCAGTTTTGAAATTTGAATCTAAGTAGATATTGTTTAGAATTTAGTATTTAAAATTTTGGATTTCTTTTGCGGAGCAAAAGCATGTGGTATCAAAAGATTCTACAAATTTTTAAAGTAAGAGAATTGCGCAAAAAGATTCTTTTTGTCTTGGGTGTTTTGGTTGTTTTCAGGCTTGCCGCGAATATTCCCGTACCGGGCATTGATGCCGAAGAATTACGGTCATTTTTTGAGGGCAATCAATTATTTGGTCTTTTAAATATTTTTACCGGTGGCGCCTTAAGCAATTTGTCGATCGCCATGGTGGGCTTGAGTCCCTACATTACTGCTATTATTATCATGCAATTGTTGACCATGATTTTTCCTTCGTTAGAGGCGATGTACAAAGAAGAGGGTGAGGCGGGCCGTCAAAAATTCAATCAATATAGCCGAATTCTCACGGTTCCTCTCGGTATTTTGCAGGCCTATGGTATGATTACTCTTTTGAAGAGCCAGAATATTATCGGGTATTTGTCGCCGTTTTCCTTAGCGGCCGATCTCGTCATTATCACTGCCGGCGCTGTTTTATTGATGTGGCTGGGCGAACTTATTTCCGAAAAAGGAATCGGTAATGGAGTTTCTCTTTTGATTTTCGCTGGTATTGTTGCTGGTTTTCCCGGTTCGCTTCGTCAAACATTGGTAACCTGGGACTCGTCTCAAATTCCGGCCTACATCGGATTTTTAGTAATCGCTCTGGTGGTGATCACTGGCATCGTGATTATAACCGAGGGACGGCGCAATATCCCGGTTTCTTACGCTAAGCGGGTGCGGGGCAACCGGATGTATGGCGGCGCCTCAACTTATTTGCCGTTAAGCGTTAATCCAGCTGGCGTAATCCCAATTATTTTTGCTCTTTCTATCATGCTTTTTCCTGGCATGCTCGGCAGTTTTTTTGCCAATGCCAGCAATCATTGGGTGGCTGTTATCGCCAAGTCTTTGAAGGATATTTTCCAGCAAACTGGCTTCTGGTATGGATTTATCTACTTTATTTTAGTCTTTCTCTTTACGTATTTTTACACAGCCGTAACTTTCGACCCCAAAAGCGTTGCTTCTAATTTACAGAAAATGGGCGGGTTCGTTCCAGGTATCAGGCCGGGCAAGACAACGGCTGATTTTTTGAATTACATTTTAAATAGAGTTTTGCTTATCGGCGCTATCTTCTTGGGGACAATTGCGGTTATGCCCTATATCGTGCGCTCGATAACAGGAATGGTCTCTTTTACGGTTGGCGGCACCGGCATTTTGATCGTTGTTTCGGTGGTTCTGGAAACCGTTCGTCAAGTCGAGTCACAATTAGTAATGAGAGAATACGAAGGGTTTTAAAAATTAAATTTAAAGCGCGAGCTTAATAATGGAATTAGATCAGTTTATAAAAAGAGCTTTAGAGATAAGAGAGAAACTTATTGAATTTGAGAAGGAAACATATGGCCGCGAGTGGAATAATTTGAATTTGGTGTCGGGATTTGTAACTGATGCTGGGGATTTAATGAGAATAGCTACGGCCAAGGATGGTTTACGGAACATGGAAAGCGTTGATGAGCGCTTGTCGGAACAACTATCGGACTGTTTTTGGCCTATATTAATCATCGCGCAAAAATATAATATTAATATAGAAAAGTCTTTTTTGCGGGCAATGGATAAAATTGAGAGACGTCTCTCGGGCGATTTGTATGGGAATAAACAATAAAAAAATTATAATTTTGCTGGGTCCGCCGGGTTCCGGAAAGGGGACGCAAGCCACGCTTTTAGCCGAGAAGCTGGATTTGTATTATTTTGAAACCAGCAACATTATTGAAATGGCCGTCCATAGCCACCGAGCCGAAGAACATGTTGAGGTCGACGGCCAGAAATATACTTTTGGCCACGAGAAAGAACTTTGGGAAAAAGGCATTTTATGCAGCCCGCCCTTTGTTGTTTTTTTGGTTGAGAAAAAAATTAATGAGCTTTTCCAGTCGGGCAAGGGAATAGTTTTTGCCGGTTCGCCGCGAACCATGCATGAGGGTGAAAAAGTCATTCCGCAGATAGAGGCGCTGTATGGCCAAAAAAATATTAAAATTATTTTATTGGAGTTGTCGCCCGAACAAACCATTTTCAGAAATAGCAACCGCAAGATTTGCGAATTGATGCGGCACCCGGTCCTGTACACCGAAGAAACCAGGAATCTTAAATCTTGTCCGTTGGACGGCTCGAAATTATTAAAAAGAACGGGGCTGGACGATCCCGAAACAATCAAGGTTCGTATTAAAGAATACGAAGAGAGGACCCTTCCTTTGGTTGGGTTTTTCGAAAAAGCTGGTTTGGGGGTTAAAAAAGTTAATGGAGAGCAATCGGTTGAGGGGGTGCATAAGGATATTTTGGAGGCATTGGAGTAGTTATTAATTTATGATTACTATAAAGACCGAACAAGAAATCGAAATAATGCGGCGGGGCGGGGAGATCTTGGCCAAGATTTTGGATGAAATTGCCCAAGCGGTGAAGCCCGGCATAACCACGAACGAATTAGACGAGCTCGCGCGCGAGCTCATTTTTGCTAATGGGGCCAGGCCGGCCTTTTTGGGATACGAGGGGTTTCCGGCGGCTTTGTGCGCCTCGGTTAATGAAGTCGTGGTCCATGCCATTCCGTCGGGCGACGCTCTGAAAAATGGCGATATCGTCGGTTTGGACCTGGGCATTGTCTATCCGGTTAAAAATTGCGCCGGTTGTTTTATGGTGGGAAATTGTTCTTCAAGACCGGAGGTTAAAGGCCTTTATACCGATATGGCAAGAACTGTACCAGTTGGCCAGGTAAGCAAAGATGCCTTAAAATTAATTTCTGCCGCGCAGACAGCTCTCGAGCTTGGGTTAGACGAAGTCAAGCCGGGTAATTATATTGGAGATATCGGTTTCGCAATTCAAAAATATGCCGAGTCGCAGGGTTTTTCGGTTATCCGCAATCTGGTTGGCCATGGTGTCGGGCAAAAGCTTCATGAAGATCCTCAGATTCCTAATTATGGCAAGCGCGGCGCTGGACCGGAATTGAAAACCGGCATGACCTTGGCGATCGAACCGATGATCGCCGCCGGCGGCTACGAATTAGTCTTGTCCAAAGACGGCCATGGCTATGAAACCAAAGACAAATCTCTAACTGCTCATTTTGAGCATACGCTGGTGGTGACGGAGAAGGGGCATGAAATTTTAACTTCTTTGCAAGATTGATCGCAAGCCATCCTTAATGCCGGGGTGGTTTTTTTGTTGCGGGTTGTGATATAAT
>Ga0210049_1000793_pt1 | contig 28176 bp, 25 predicted proteins | sample CryGeyCG2014_300_2_FD_183964 | JGI IMG/M metagenome (GOLD analysis project Ga0210049, IMG submission 183964) | Groundwater microbial communities from aquifer - Crystal Geyser CG06_land_8/20/14_3.00 (SPAdes) (version 2) | ecosystem: Environmental > Aquatic > Deep subsurface > Groundwater | place... | reverse complement strand
TAAAGGTATTGCCTTGTTAGGTATTTAATATTTTCTGTATTTCTTCCACTAGAAGTGGCAAATGATTCTTAACGGCATTCCAGACAATTACATCATCCACTATGTCATACCCATGTATCAGGATGTTTCTGAACCCGATAATACGGTGATGCTCAGAAACATTTTCGATGGCTTGCTCATCAATTTTCTTAATCCTGTTGAGGGCTTCTCCAATAATCTCAAAGTCCCTCTCGACCGCTCTCTGCGTCACCGGGCTATTTTGATATGCACGGAAATCCATCCCGTGAGTGAAACCCCGTATCTCTTCCGCTGCTTGTAGGATATCAACGAGATTCTTTCGTACCTCATCGTTCATAAATGACAGTCCTCGTCCTCTCAACCGATTTCCCGAAAATGGGATTCCTGAATGGTTTGTCAACAATTAGGTCAACTTCCCGTCCAAATATTTTTTCCAGTTCTTCCTTCAATTCGAAGTACGTTTTGAAAAGGTCAACCTTCTCATCTGCATCAAACACTACCAGTACATCCACATCACTACCCGGTTTAAAATCTTGGGTCAGGGCAGAACCAAAGAGACCAAGGCGTTTTACCGGCATTGCCCGGCAGAGGCGTTCAATTTCAGGTCTTAGTTTTGAAAGGTTAGTCATCCCAATAATGTCGTTCATTGTGTGGATTTATTCAATATTATTAAATAATCTTTTTAAATACCCTAACAATTACCCTACGAATTTATCATTTGCGCTAAAACATAGCATAGCGACTGAACAAACTCAATAAGAAAAATCTATAAGAAAATTTTATTAGATGTCACCAACTTTGCTCTTACAGGGGTATTCTCTGGTTATTCTCTATATATCTGACTACTGACTATAAAACTCCTGGAAAATGTCAATCAAATTATGGGGGTTGTCCCCATAATTTCGTCCGTGCAAGCGCTGGTCAAGTACCATGGCTGGTGCGCTCCGAGTTGGATAGGTAACCCGCGACACGTGTTTCCGACAGCCAGAAAGCTGCAAACCGGAACAATGCTTGAAATGAATAGAGATAGCGGTCCACAGCGAGAGCGAAGAGCGCATAGGCACTCACGAGAAGTGCAACTAGAACCCCAAGTGTCCAAATCAGTCGAGGTTCTGGCAAGAAAACGATGAGTTGTGGAACCAGCAGGCCGAAGAGACCGAGGACAAATAGGTAACAGGATACAAGATAGTAGGTTGAGTAGTGGGAAATTACCCACTCAATGTGATGGTTGGAGGCATGCGCATGGAAGATGCCATTTGCGACATGTGCCCGAGAAGTGAAGTCGCGTTCGAGTGCCGATTCGAAAAGGTGCTGCTTTGTTGCTAGTTGCTGAAATTCGTTTTCCCAATATTTGGAACTAGCGTGGACCCGAGATTGCCCGAGAAAGCGTGCCCATCTCTCGCGACGGGCGGCCGCCTGCACCAGCCGACGAACCGTCACGTCCGTCAAGCCTTCGATGATGCTACCAACAAACGCAGCCAGGGCTAGCGAGAGAGACCCAAGGGCTACTGACCCTGCCGGGCTTGAAAGTTCGGGATAAGCCGCGATGAAAGCGGCAAGGGGCTTCCATGCCAGGATCACAACCCATGCAACTCCGAGAATTCCGACTAGAAAGAGGGCAATAGTCTTGTTCAGAGTTGATACCGGCACAGGGAAACCTCCAGCCGTGTAAGGTACAATGAAGGATTTAGTTTATCAGGTAAAATGGTTGCCTGTTATTTTTTTGAAAAAATACCTTATGGGAGAAAGAAATGTCAAGCAAAAACTAAACTGGAGTTTACCGAAAAATTTCAAGGTATATCGAGACAGAAAGAGAATGCCTAGTGGACTTTGGCAGTTGATATATTTGCTCACAGAAAATTATCTCTGCAAGTGTCTTAATTCATTGGTAAGATGATTGGAATGAAACCCACATGCCTCAAAGATACACAAAGAACAAGGAAAATGTCTTTGAGAGGAGTTCGCCATAGGCGGGCGACACCTACAACAGCACACTTAAGTGTGCTGTTGAAAAGGATGGGATTGCTTCGCCTGCGGCTCGCAATGACAGAACTAGGTGCATTTTCAGGTGAAAAATGTTGTAAAACAAAAAAAGCATGATACTAAGACATAAAATGGGTAATTCTGATCGGAAGTCAACCAAAAACATGCCGAAAAAGCAGGCACTGGAGCACGCAGAACCAATGGTTGTCAACAAAACGGAAACCATAGGTCTTGAAAAGGGTTAGTCGGCGAAGTCCGGTTGGCCAGGCGACGCAGGGGATAGCAACATGAGAGGGGCAAAACTTCACTATGGCTGGATTGTCATTTTAATGGGACTCTTCACTACCATTGCTGCCCACGGGTTTGGACGTATGGCATACACCATTATTCTTCCCGCTATGAAGGACGGTCTCAAATTTGACTACACGCAGCTAGGTCTCTTGGGTACAGGCAATTTCATTGGTTATCTGACCATGGCTATCATAGGTGGATTTTTGGCCGCCAGGTTTGGAATGCGAATTGTCATTACCGTTGCCCTGGTACTGATGGGTTGTACCATGATCCTGACTGGCTTCGCCCAATCATTTGGTTTTGCGTTTGCCATGCGACTTCTGACCGGCATTGGAAATGGTGCTGCTTATGTCCCGGCTATGGCCCTCGGTTCGGTGTGGTTTGTAACCAGGAGAAGGGGCTTTGCCACGGGGGTTGTCTCAGGTGGGATAGGAATGGGCACCCTGATATCCGGCATGGTGGTTCCCCCTATTTTGACTGCATACGGTACCGATGGTTGGCGCTTTTCCTGGTATATCCTGGGTAGTGCCGTGTTATTGCTTTCCGGTGTGGTTTTTCTGTTTGTACGCAGCCACCCGGAGGAAAAGGGGCTGCTGCCAATTGGTACGGATGAAAAAGGAGGCATTCCTCCGGTTCCTTCCAATGCTTACCCGATTTCTTCTTTTGAGTGGATAAAGCTTTACAGAGTAGGTCCTATCTGGTATCTGGGGACAGTTTACTTCTTTTATGGTTTATCATATATTATATACATGATTTTCTTTGCTGCCTACCTGGTTAAGGAAATGGGCTTTACACAGGAATGGGCAGGCAGACTATGGGCAATGGTTGGGGGCTTGAGTGTCTTTTGCGGGGTAATATGGGGGAGCATATCAGATCGCCTTGGCCGCAATCGTGGAGCAGCCTTGGCCTATCTGATCCTCGGTCTTTCCTACATTATCTATGGAGTGCTCAAGATCAAATTCGGCTTTTATCTCTCTGCAGTCATGTTCGGGCTTACGGCATGGAGTATCCCGACCATCATGGCTGCGGCTGCAGGCGATTATGTTGGACCACGTTTGGCACCCGCGGGACTGGGTTTCATTACCGTCTTTTTCGGTATTGGGCAGGCTCTGGGACCGTTACTGGGGGGGGGTATCTGGCAGACATAAGCCATTCTTTTACCATGCCCTTCCTGGTGGCAGGAGGTATCTCGCTCGTAGGTATGGTATTCTCTTTTTATCTCAAGAAACCAGCCACTACAAAATAAGAGATATAAACCCTTAGAGATACTTTTTACGAAGCCGTCAACTTTCTTGCAATGCATTTCAATCTGTGGTAAATTAAATAGTGCCCATCCAGAAATACCCTAAATTCCCTCCCCCTTGATGGGGGAGGGTTAGGGTGGGGGTGAAAAAGATGTGTAATTTCGTTGAGCTGCAAACATATTCCCCCTCCCCCTAGCCCCCTCCCTCCAGGGGAGGGGGAATTTATGGATAGACACTAAATAGCACTGCTAAGAATGTGGCAGGGTACAGATACTCTTTAAATTACTTTAGGAGAGATGTACGAGGACTTAAATGACTCTTTGGAATAAGAGAAAAATACCTCCAAAATTCAAGACAGAAGATGTAAAGAAACCTAATCTGTTCAGAGAAATCTTTCCTTATGATGAGGTATCCAGGATAGAGTTTGACAATAAGATTATACCTATTTGCCCTGCAGAGGATATCTTTATTACTGATACAACCTTCAGGGATGGACAGCAGGCAATGCCTCCATATTCTCCACAACAGATTGCAGACCTCTTTGAAATGTTACACAGATTGGGTGGGCACAAAGGAGTCATACGACAAACAGAGTTTTTCCTGTACAGCAATAGAGATAGAGAAGCTTTAGAGAAGTGTCTGGAAATGAGGTTTAAATTTCCGGAGATAACAGGGTGGATCAGGGCATCGAAGGACGATTTGGAACTTGTGAAGGAGATGAAACTCAACGAGACAGGTATATTAACCTCTGTCTCTGACTATCATATATTCCTGAAGTTGAACAGAACCAGAAGAGAGGCAATGGACGATTACTTAAGGGTTGTCTCGGATGCCCTCGATATGGGAATAATACCCAGGTGCCATTTTGAGGATATAACCCGGGCAGATGTTTATGGATTCTGTGTTCCCTTTGCAATAGAGCTGATGAGGCTCAGGGAGGAAAGTAAGATAGACATCAAGATAAGACTCTGTGATACCATGGGTTATGGTGTTACCTATCCTGGTGCCGCCTTGCCAAGGAGCGTGGATAAACTGGTTAGAGCCATGATTGATGATGCTGGGGTTCCTGGAAGTTTATTGGAGTGGCATGGTCATAACGATTTTCATAAGGTGCACATCAATGCAGCAACTGCCTGGCTCTATGGATGCTCAGGAGCCAATGGTGCCCTGTTAGGTTTTGGAGAAAGAACAGGCAACCCTCCTCTTGAAGGCCTTATAATTGAATATATCGCTTTAAAGGGACAGGATGATGGAATAAATACAACTGTCATCACCGAGATCGCCAATTATTTCGAGAAAGAAATAGGGGTTCATATCCCCTCAAATTATCCTTTTATTGGATCAGACTTCAATACCACCCAGGCCGGGATTCATGCCGACGGGGCATTAAAAAATGAAGAGATATATAATATATTTAACACCACCAGGATTCTCAACAGGCCTCCAGGGGTAACTATATCTGATAAATCAGGTACGGCAGGTATTGCACATTGGATAAATACACATATGAGATTAAAGGAAGATAATAGGGTTGATAAGCGACATCCGGGTATTGCAAAGATACATAAATGGGTAACAGGCCAATACAATAGTGGAAGGGTTACCAGTATTTCCCACGAAGAGATGGAGAGGCAGGCAAGGAAACATCTGCCGGAATTCTTTGTCTCTGAATTTGACAGATTGAAGTTTAGGGCACATGAACTCGCAGCCCATTTGATTGAAGAGACTATAGAAGCACCTGAGATAAGATCCATGAATCCTAAGTTACAAGAGCCTTTGATGAAAAAGCTGGTAGAGGAAAACCCCTTCATCCAGTTTGTTTATGTTACTGATATGGAAGGTAAAAAGATTACAAGGAATATAACCCAGGTAGTGGATAAAGCAAAATATGAATGTTTTGGATTGGATGAGGACTTCTCAGACAGGGAATGGTTTATCGGACCTTTAAAAGATGGAAAGATATATATAACGGATCTATGCAAATCAACGATTACCAGGGCACTTTGTCTTACTGTTTCAACCCCTGTGAGAGATGAAGATGAGAACATAGTGGGGGTGTTTGGAATAGACATAAGGTTTGAAGAACTGACCAAGGTAGAAGATGAGGAATGAAAGGGAGCAGGATAGTAGTAAGAGCGGACAGGTCTCTCGAAGTACCGGATGACCCCATAATCCCCTTTATTGAAGGGGATGGAGTTGGGCCTGATATATGGGCTGCTTCCTCAAGGGTACTTGAGGCTGCTGTTGCTGAGGCGTATAGGGGGAAGAAAAAAATCCGCTGGTATGAAGTCTATGCCGGGGAAAAGGCCAAAAAGAAGTATGGAGAGTGGCTGCCGGCAGATACTGTTAGTGCAATTGAAACCCATGTGGTAGCCATAAAAGGGCCCCTTACAACCCCTGTTGGTGGTGGTGTGAGGAGTATTAATGTTGCCCTTAGACAAAAACTGGACCTCTTTGCCTGTATCAGACCTATAAGGTATTTCCCTGGAATCCCAAGCCCTGTTAAATATCCCGAAAAGATAAATATGGTTGTGTTCAGGGAAAATACGGAAGACGTTTATTCCGGTATTGAATGGGAGGTGAATACCCCCGAGTGCAGAAAGGTCATAGATTTTCTTAAGAGGGAAATGAATGTAAAGATCAAAGACGATTCTGGTATCGGCATAAAGCCAATGAGTATATCAGGGACAAAATGCCTGGTGAGGATGGCGATAAGATATGCCATAGAAAATAAGAGAAAAAACGTTACCCTGGTTCATAAAGGCAATATCATGAAATTCACCGAAGGAGGATTTAAAGACTGGGGTTATGAGGTTGCCAGAGACGAGTTCGGAGACAGGACTATTTCTGAGAATCAGCTACTGAAAGATTGCCATGGAGAATTTCCCCGGGATAAAGTGGTCATTAAGGACAGGATAGCAGATGCTATGTTTCAACAGGTTTTGATTCGGCCTGAGGAATACGAGGTTTTAGCCTTGCCAAACTTAAACGGTGACTATATGTCTGACCTCCTGGCTGCCCAGGTAGGAGGATTGGGGCTTGCGCCAGGTGCAAATATAGGGATGCCTAATGCTTTGTTTGAGGCCACGCACGGGACAGCCCCCAAGTATGCCGGACAGGACAAGGTTAATCCCACCTCCCTTATCCTGTCGGGGGTAATGATGTTGGAGTATATGGGTTGGCAGGAGGCGGCAGACATTGTAGTTAAGGCTTTGGAGAAGACTTTCCTAAATAAGACAGTTACCTATGACCTGGCGAGGTTGATGGAAGGGGCTACAAGGCTTAAGTGCTCTGAATTTGGATCGGCAATAGTAGAGAATATGTAGGGGATTTTTCAGTGTGAACTATTAAAACTGGTAAAGGAGGCTTGGCAAGATGGGAAGGAAGAAGATTACTATTGTAGGAGCTGGTAATGTAGGCGCTACGGCTGCTCATTGGGCAGCGGAAAAAGAGATTGGTGATGTTGTATTGGTAGACATAGTAGAAGGAATACCTCAGGGAAAAGCTCTAGACCTGTTGGAGGCCGGACCCGTGGAGGGGTTTGACTCCAGGATTATCGGAACAAATGGCTATGATGAAACGGCTGATTCGGATATAGTTATTATTACCTCCGGGTTTCCAAGACAACCGGGTATGAGCAGGGAAGACCTTTTAGCAAAGAACAAAGAGATTATTCAGTCCGTGACAAAAGAGATAGCAGCCAGGTCTCCTAATTGTATTATCATAATGATTACAAATCCTCTGGATACTATGGTTTACCTGGCGAAAAATGTCAGTGGTTTTCCAAAGAACAGGGTTATAGGGATGGCCGGTGTCCTTGATACTGCGCGACTCAGTGCGTTCATAGCCATGGAACTGAATGTATCTGTGGAAAATATCCAGGCATTTATACTGGGGGGACATGGTGACGATATGGTTCCCATCCCTCGTTACTGTACTGTTGCCGGTATACCCATTACACAGCTAATGCCAAAGGAAAGGATAGATAAAATCGTCGATAGAGCAAGAAAGGGTGGCGGAGAGATAGTAGCCCTCCTTAAAAAAGGCAGTGCTTTTTATGCTCCGTCAGCAGCGGCTGTTCAGATGACAGAGGCTATCCTCAAGGATAAGAAGCGAATACTTCCCTGTGCCGCTTACCTGGAAGGGGAATATGGATTGAATGATATATACTTTGGAGTTCCCGTCAAACTAGGATCAAACGGTATTGAAAAGGTTATCGAGGTTGAGCTTACAGATGAAGAGAAGGCATTAGTTCAAAGGTCCGCGGATAGTGTTAAGAAAAGCATAACTGAATTGAAGTTGTAATCTGAGACTGGCTGTTGCTCAAATGGACTATGGTTTGGGTAACAGCCTGTTTTATTCTGCCAAATCCCTTTTCCATTCCTCCAGATCAGCCAGGGCTTTCTCTGCTATCCTCTTTCGTTTTAACTCTTTTTTTACCTTTTCTTGAGTGGGTGGTAATAGCCCAAAGTTGATATTCATCGGTTGAAAATCTCTATCGCTTGTTTCGGTAATATAGCCAACAAGTGCGCCTATAGCTGTGGTTAGGGGAGGGGGGATCAATGGGAGTTTACGGGTCAATCGGCTGGCATTAATCCCAGCCAGCAGTCCCATAGCAGAGGACTCTACATATCCCTCTACACCTGTGATCTGACCTGCAAAAAACACTGAGGGATTCTTCCTTAACTGAAGAGAGTTGTTGAGCAATCTCCTGGAATTAATGAAGGTATTACGATGTAGGCTTCCTAATCGTGCGAATTCCGCTTGTTCCAACCCAGGGATCATACGGAATATCCTCTTTTGTTCATTCCACCTGAGCTTTGTCTGAAACCCCACCATATTGTAAAGGGTTCCATAGCTGTTATCCTGCCTTAGCTGGACTACGGCATAGGGTATCTCACCGGTACCAGGGTTTGCCAGCCCCACCGGTTTCATTGGTCCGAAGAGTAGGGTGTCTTTTCCTCTCTCTGCTGTCTCCTCTATTGGCATGCACCCTTCAAAAGGGACCATCTTTTCAAAATTCCTGGTGGGCGTCTTCTCTGCCTCCATCAGGGCATCAATAAACTTATAGTAATCTTCTTTTGTCATTGGGCAATTTATATAGTCATTCCCACCTTTCCCATATCTGGAACTTCTGTAAGCTATATCGAAGTTTATGGAATCTGCTTCAACTATGGGGGCTATGGCGTCATAAAAATAGAGATAATTTTCTCCTATTAGCTTTTTTACCTCATCTCCAAGTGTTTCAGATGTAAGAGGCCCCGTTGCAACAATTGTAAGGGTATCCTCTGGGATTTTGGTAACCTCTTCACGAATAATCTCCACATTATCCATTTCCTCCAAAACCTGGGTGATAAATCTTGAAAACCCCTGTCTGTCCACAGCCAGGGCGCTTCCAGCCGGAACCCTGGTTTCATCGGCAGCCCTGATAATGAGGGAATCCATCCTCCGCATCTCTTCCTTGATAAGTCCTGAGGCATTCTCAAGGGAGCTTGACCGGAGGGAATTACTGCATACAAGCTCAGCCAGGTCGTCAGAAAGGTGTGCAGGAGAGAATCTTTTGGGTTTCATCTCATAGAGTATTACATCAATACCCCTTTTTGCTGCCTGCCATGCAGCCTCACAACCCGCCAATCCACCGCCGATTATTATTAATTTATCTGGATTCATAATAAAGAGTCTACCTTTTTGTGATCATGGAGTTGGATATTTCTGGAAATCCGGCAAAAGTTATCAGCATTCAGCAATTATTTTCCAAAACTTCCTCTGTTTTATTCCTGCAGTTGGTATAACTTATGTAATTCTATGTAATCCATCCTGATCCCTGTTCACCGATCCCTGCAAACTGCTTGTAGCGAGTCATAGATGGGTCAAAAGACCTGAACCAGAGAGCGGAAAAGGGAATTTTTCAGTGTGAACTAATTAGAAGCTAATTAATTTTCGCCCAATCCGCTCCTGCACTCTAACACAGGGTAGCAAGCTTCAAATTGGGTAACCGGCCCCACTCCTTGGCACAAAACGTCAGACTGTCTAAAAAGCAAACGGTCACGCTCAATTTAGGGGACGCTTGCCATACTTCTCTCTAAGAGGCCCCTTCTTAATCTTTCCACTCGCTGTCTTTGGAAGTTCATCAACAAAAAACACTGATTTCGGTATCTTATACTTCGCTAACTTACCCTTACAGAAATCAATGGCATCTTTCTCCGTCATGGGTTGTCCCTCTTTCAAGGCAATTATGGCGTTACCCACCTCTCCCCATTTGTCATCCGGGACCCCGATTACCGCCGACTCCAGAATCTTTGGATGGGTAGCATAGACCTTTTCAATCTCTGCCGGGTATACATTCTCCCCACCGCTTATAAACATATCCCTTTCTCTGTCAACTATATAGACGTATCCCTCATCATCTACCCTGGCCAGGTCTCCGGTATACAGCCAACCATCCCTCATGGTCTGTTGCGTTTCCTGCGGGAGGTTCCAATAGCCTATCATCTGGATAGGACCTTTTACGATGATCTCTCCGATCTCCCCCGGTACTACATCCTTCCCCTTCTTGTTCACCACCCTGACATCGCTATGGAAGACAGGCAAACCCACAGAACCTGCCTTTCTGATAGAATCCTCCTCAGAAAGCCACAGCACGATAGAGGTCTCTGTCTGACCGAATACCTGTCTTATAGGTATGTTTCTCCTTTGATATTCTTTAATTAGAGAAAGTGGACAGGCTTCTCCTGCTGTCATACACGTCTTCAGGGAGCTAAGATCGTACTTTTCTATCTCGGTTTTCTTCATTATAAAGTTTAGCATAGTGGGGACAGCCATCATCAGGGTGATCTTATACCTTTCGATGAGCCGTAATACCTCTTCAGGATCGAAGTGTTTCTGGATAATAGCCGTCCCTCCTTTATAAAGGATGGGTACTGCCGTTATATTAAGACCTCCGGAATGGAAGAGCGGCATCACTACCAGCATCCTGTCGGTTGAAGAGATATCAAAGTAAATATCTGCATTGAAGGTATTGTAGAATGTCTTCTTGTGAGATAGAAGCGCCCCTTTAGGCTGCCCGGTAGTCCCTGACGTATACATGATCATCTGGGGATCTTCCAGCCCAACATCTTCCTTGACCTCAGGTTCACTCATCGGATATTGGAGGAGCAGTCCTTCATAGTCAAGGGCCCAGCGGGATGTATCGCCACCCACCTGTATAAAGTTTCCTTTCTTTACAGGGATAGCCGAGCGTATTGAATCCACCGTTTCAGTAAAATCATGGTTATAGATCAGCATCTCTGTCCTACAGTCATTTAACATGTATTCCAGCTCAGGCCCTGCAAGCCTGAAGTTCAGGGGGACAAATATTGCGCCCAATTTCGCTGCAGCAAAGTAGACCTCTAAAAACTGATGGCAGTTATGAAACAGTGCCGCTACCCTATCGCCCTTTTTAATCCCCCTATCGATCATGGCATGGGCCAGTTGATTTGTCCTTTCATTGACCTGCCGATAGGTAAATTCTTTTTCCTCGAATATAAGAGCCGTCTTTTCAGAAGAGAGTACAGCCCTCTTCCTGATCCAATCACCAACATTCATCTCATTATAAGACCTTTGCACAATCTGCCGAGAGCTTTGAAAAAGTACCCCTGAGAGCGAATTCATGAGAGTAGAGGAGTGGAGGAGTAGAGGAGTAGGAAGGTAGTTACTACACCTCCCACTCTTCCACTCTTCCAATTTATCTATGGAGCGAGCTTAGATGGGTCAAAGTTTATCCCGTTGAAAAACGGGAAATGTATGCTGAAGCGAAAAGGGGTACTTCTTCAAAGCTCTCATAGTTGTTATTTTAGCTTTAGCCACTAGCCGGCAACAAGTAATGGCGTAAAAATATCTGATTAATCAGTTCGTGTCAAGGTGTTTTTGGAAGAGGGAAGGCAGGGTGAGGTGTTATGGTGTGGAAGGGATGATATTGTGAAAACTATAACAGTTCGGGGCATGGAGCCTTCGTTAGCAGAAAAGCTGAGGCAGGCTTCCAAAAAAGAAGGCAAGAGTGTAAATCAGATCGTCATTGATACCATGAAGAAACAATTGGGCATGGAGAAAGAAAAAAAATTTACCGTAGTGCACCACGATATGGACCATCTCTTTGGGAGGTGGTCTGCAGAGGAATTTAATCGGATTCAGGGGAAAATATGCCTTGTAAGAATCTGTGATCATTTTCCTTTTCCGGTTGTTTTTCCCTCGAAGATCCTTTTGGCAATATCCAGGATTAACTCCACCTCATCTGCCGATCTTTCCTTAATAAATCCGTCTAAGCTGGTTACCATTTTTTCATATATGCCAGGGTAGTATCCCTCCTCAGGGAAATCAAATAAATCTTTCATCTTGACCCTCAATGCCTGCGAGATTTTTTCCAAAGCCCCAAGGGAAGGAATTCTGACTCCCCTCTCTATCGATCCGATAAAGTTCTCACTCAAGTCTGTTTTTTCGGCAAGCTTCGCCTGGGTAAGATTCTGCGATTTTCTTATCTGCTGAATACGAACCCCAACTCTTTTACCTATGCGATCCATCTACCACGCCCCTTTTGCTTTGTTAACTTTAGCCGTAAAAAGGGAGAATTGAAACGGTCTAAGAGAGTGGATTGTAGAAAAAATATATTGACAATAAGTGTTGATTTTGTTATAGCCTATAGCACTGGGGAAATTTGACTCCCCTGCAAACCCCCAAAATCGGCAATTATGGCAAATCTAAACTCAATAAAATCAATAGGTTGGAAAGGCCTTTTCTTTTTGATTATCTTGGGGTTAACAGCACCTGTTTTGGCTATAGATGAAAGAGACCTATGTAGTGATCCAGAAAAGGTTTTCATCTTTGCCGAGCATCTTTATGAAATCCAGGATTATCTCAATGCGATAAGGGAATATAGAAGGATGATTTTTCTGGCCCCTTGCCATCCTTTGTCTAAGAAGGCCAAACTGAAAATCGGATTTGCCTATAAGAAAGATGAGAAATGGGACGAAGCTATCGCCAGTTTCCAAAAGGTGGCTGATGAATATTTGGGACAGGAGGAGGGGAAAACTGCCTCCTTTGAACTTGGTGAGACTGTTTTTCTTCAGAGGGATTACGATAAAGCAATAAAGTTTTATAGGGCTTTCCTAAAGAGTTACCCCACAGATGAGTTTGTTCCTGAGGCGAGATTTAAGTTGGCATGGGCATACTTATATAATAAAGATTACCTAGTTGCCAGAGGAGAGTTGGAACAAATTGGACCTTCTACTGACTATTCCATCACTGCAAAAGGGCTTTCCCAAGATATTGGTCAAATTTCAGATCTCCCTCAGCGGTCACCCAGATTAGCAGGAATTTTATCAGCAATTGTACCTGGAAGTGGACAGATCTATGCAGGAAAGGTAGGTAACGGAGTAGTAGCCCTGATTATTAACGGCTTATTTATCGCTGCCGCAATCCAGGCTTTTGATAACGATAATGACATCTGGGGAGGCATAATCTCCCTTATTGAAATAGGCTGGTACGGAGGTAACATCTTTGGAGGGATTGCCAGTGCTCATCAATATAACCGGAGAATAAGGGATAACTATATTGAGAAACTCCGGGAGAAATACAAGATGGAACCAACCGCACGCAATCCCCAGGGAGAGAAGGTCTTTGGCTTAGCTGTAATTACTTTTAGATTCTAGAGGGGATACCCTACATTAACCTGGAGAAAAGAGCAACAATTTATCCTCCCGGTTCAAAGGTTTTATGTCAATTTTTGGTAAAAGACCGCCTGTGCAGAAGATAATCATTTCAATCATCTTTCTGCTCTGCTTCTCATACCTAACTACGATAAGGATTGGGAGTTGTAAAGCCGAGGAGAAAGAGGATACCCCCTCAGCTACAAAAGTAATGGTGGAGACGATCAAATTTTACCAAAAGGTTATCTCACCTGCCGGAGGAGACAGGTGTCCCATGTACCCTTCCTGTTCAAATTATGCGCTTCAAGCCTTTCAGAAACATGGATTTTTGTTAGGTTGGATGATGAGTGCAGATCGGCTCATGCGAGAAAATGCTAGCAACCCTTCAAATTATTCCCTCATATCTATAAAAGGCCAACTCCGTTATTACGATCCATTAGAGAACCACGATTTCTGGTTTTCTCGAAGGCAGAAGAGTAAAGAAGTTCCCTAGCTTTTAGGGCAATGGGAGGAATGTTTTGAGCTAAGCTAATGTAGTGCATTCTCAACCTGACAAAGGCGTTTTGTCAAATCTCATTTAAGAGGAGGAGTTATGAAAGTGTACAAAAAAGGTCGAGTTATAAAATTAATCTGTTTTCTGGTAAGCTTTTTTGTTTTCTTCACCACTTTTTATTCCGGCATTGCTTATGCTGGGGAAAAACCAATCTTGATAACCTCGACTCCCTCTGATGCGACGATTTATATTAATGAACAACGTGTAGGGAAAACACCAGGCAGTGTGATAGTTAAGGGAAGATGGTGGTATGAAAGCGCCCCCACTATCCGCCTGGAAAAAGAAGGATATGAACCTTTCACTACGACTCTCTCCCGAAATCAACTAAATATAGGTGGATTGGTGGGAACTGTTCTTTGCCTATTCCCTGCTCTTTGGTTATTGGAAACCCCTGATAGTCTCCATTACACTTTGGTTAAAAAGTAGTAAACCAGAAGCCAAAGAGGATATTAGGAAATACAGCCCTTTCTTCCGGGGGGATTATATCTCTCCCTTTGAAAGATCAAAATTATGATGCAGTATTGTGCAGTATTGGGACACTACCCATATTTTTATTACAGGCAGAAGTTATAAGGGGTGTACGCCTGATATTACGTGCCGAACTCGGGAAAATGAAGGCTGAAGAAGTATGCCCAAAACTTCTCCCAGCGATTGCTCAAAATCAGGGATCGAAGGGTGAGAACAGTCTGCCCGCCATCAACGGTCCATCGCATTCTTGATTTCTTCATTCGCGCACGATGTATGTCGTAAAATACAATTGACCCCTTATCCTCATATACAATTGACTCCCCCTTTTTTTTAAGGGTAAAGTGCTCCTCCTGTTTTAGGGGGTATGAGGGACATCCATTTGTAAATTAGTTGACATTTCCATGCTCACCTGAGGGGTGAGGAGGAAGGAGGGAGGATTATGAGGTTCATCAAAATATTTCTTACTATAGCTTGCTGTGTCTTTGTCTTGTCTTTGCGCAATAGTTACGCAGGCCCGAACGAATCTGGCTCTATCGCGGTTGTTGATAATTACAAAATATTTGGCAAAATAGGTGCCGAGTCTCGAATAGGTTACGGGCAGTGCGTTGACTTTGTTAAGGCAAATCGGGTTGATTTGCAAGGCATATCTTACGAATATGCAGCCAATATGCCAAAGGTGTTGAAAGATTTGGACTATGAGATAAACGAATTGCCAAGGGAAGGGGCAGTTCTTGTTATGCCTAATATTGGTGATACAGGACATGTTGCTATTGTTACAAAGGTAGAACTTAAGAAAGATGGGTCATACAGTTTGACAATTCGTGATGCCAATGCGGATGATAAAGCTGTTTATGATTCAAAGAATAAGATAATAATAAAAGGTGGTAAAATAGATCAACGAACAGTCACCTATAAGGATGGAGTGGTGACAGAGGATAGCATAATTGGCGACCAAAAAGACGTGGTGTTTATTCATGAAAAAAAAGGGGTTTACAATGAGAAGAAAGAAAAAGCGTTAGAACAAGTAACTAAAGTCTACAAAAATTTAGGAAAAGAACCAAATGATGAAGAAAAGAAAGAGCTCGCAGACAAACTCCTTAGTGGTGGAGTGTCACTAGAACAAATTACTGCTGTTATAGATAAAAAACCAACAGATGAGCGGACAGCAAAAATAGAAAAACTCAGGAGGGAGGCAGAGGAAGCCCGTACAGAGGCCGAAAGGCTAGCTTCCCCAAAAGGTTTATTTAAGGAGACGATTAAAGGTATTCCAAAAGCCGTGAGAGATCTTGAAAAAGGGGAGTTTAAAGGCACATTTCCTCAGGCTATGTACGACATTAGCACGTTATACTTAGAGGTTTGGGCTAAAATGCATGGTTATTTCGTTTATAGACCGTATAGATGGCCTGGGACACTGTTGGCGCCCACAGACACCATCCACAGCGCTGACGACAAAAAAATATTTGAAACTGTTAAGGCTGCCGAAGATATTGCTCGCAGGCTTGCCAAGACAAAGGTTGATGTCTTCTTCCTCTCTGACAATACAGGCAGCATGAGCGGTCTGATTGCCTCTGCTAAGGATAATGCCTTAACAATTCTTAATAAGCTAGCAGGCGAGGACTCAAGATTTGAAAAGATAGATGTCAGATGGGGTGTTGGCAGGTATTATGGAGATCCCACTGAATCTGGAGAGGCCCCGACAACAGCCTACAGACTGCAACAAGTGATGACTACAGATAAAACTGCTATTCAGGATGCAATAAATCAATGGTCTGCAAGCGGCGGAGGCGACTGGGAGGAAGCAAACTTTTTTGCTATACAGCAGGCTGCAACAGAAGGGGCTGGAACTCCACGAGACGGCACAAAAGCTACAAATCAAAAGACTGGTTGGAGAAGTGATGCAGCAAAGGTAATTGTTGTATTCGGCGATGCGCCTTCATGGCAAAAAAGCGTTAATGAAAAGGAATTGAGGCAGGTTTTGCAGGATAAAGGCGTCCATGTAGTTTTTATTGATACAAGCAGCATTAATAACGCAGGCAGTGATCCGGTTGCTTGGGATGCAATAACAGGCACTCAGATTAAAGGAGCGGCTGAGGAACTTGCCGACGGCTCGTCAGGTTCGTATATTCCTCTTACAGACAGCAGCAAGATTGTTGAAGCGGTTCTTGATGGTGTCTATGATGCAATAACTGACAACACATGGGCAGGCGGCCAAATGGCAAGGATTGACTCTTCAAAGATATGGCGCAGCAGGACAGCAAGTTCCATAACAGGTGAAAGTTCAAATAATAGGAATAATTGGGATTTCACATTAAGATACCCTGGACAGACGGCATCAACATTTAGCTTTAATACTGATGGTGCAACATTGGTGAGTGATAAGCGTTATTACAAGAAGAGTATGATAGGCGGTGGGACAAATATATTTGGAAAAGATATGTCTCTGAATTCGTTGGTTCAATTTACATCTGATAAGGACTTTTTCAGGTTTGTAATGAGAAACAACAGTTCATCATTTGACAGCAATCCGGACAATAACACTGCTCGTGTAGAGGCATATTTCGGGCACAAGACAGCAAAGGCCAAATTGCCATCCAGCGGCATAGATGTTTATGACCTCTCAATGACGACGGTATCACCTTACGAAAACAAATATGTTCACACATCAGGCGAAGACCTTCCTATACAAATGTCTGTAAACTGGCAAACAGGCAAGGTGTATGCAGTAGGGTCTACAGATATAGCTCAAAGGTCAGGTATTGCATTGTTTCTTGGTTCTGTAGATAGAGATAAATCAATTATAGAAGGTGATTTCACATATAAAAGCGCTCGCATAAAGACTTCTGAGGAAAGTAGTATTCCACGGTTTATAAAGGACACTGATCGTGGAAATACCTATGTACAGATATATGGAGAAAATGAGCCGGTGGGCATGGGTGGCACATTCAGCGTAGACTGGTATGATGAAAACAAATCGTCGTCGCTGGGCCATATGATTACATCAGGCTTTCTGGATGAGAAAAATGTTTCTTACACATCGGTCAGTAATAATGAGGTATGGAAAGGTTTTGCAGTAGGGTTTGTCCATAATCGTAATGATGGCAGCTTGACTATTGCCACTAACGACAGCAGCAATGATGTGCAAATGACGCTTAAACCCTCAACAGGAGAATTTGCTGGCCAGATTTCAACAAGCGACGGCACAAATACTTACAGTCTTTCTAGTTCTACGAGTGATAAAAATGTCTATGTATCACCGCAGGCATTTGGCGCAACAAAAGACTTAAACGGTGTTCCTGCATACATAGCTACAGAAAGACATGCCTTAAGTAATTACAACTATATGACATGGGGACACTGGAGCTATGACACCGGTACATCTCCAGATAAAACAGTATTTATGGCTTCTCCGTGGATAGCAGGTCGCCTGACACCGTCATCTGATATTCCAACGACTGGCACAGCTACTTATAATGGAGGTGTCACAGGGCAGCTTAAAGAAGCCGGTGGTCTTTTTACGTCAGTTGGGGGAACATCAACATTGACAGCTAATTTCGGCAGCAAAGGCATTACAGGTTCTTTTGATAACTTAAAACGCTATGATAATTCAACATGGGTAACCAGTGCCGCTGTGAATGCTAATTGGGGTGCAGGCACAAATGCCATCTCCGGCACAATCGCAGGTGAAGGTAAGAACGGCAACATTAATGGCGCGTTCTTTGGTCCCTCTGCACAAGAGATTGGCGGTAACTGGACATTAAACGGCGGCGGGGATAAAGCAGCTGGAATATTCGGCGGAAAGAAATAAGGGGGGATGCTGAGGATGAAAAAAACACTTATTGCAGTGCTGATTCTTGCTCAATCGCTTTTGCCAGTATTTACAGCCTTTGCACAAGAGATCAATAAAAAAGATGCGGAGGCAATAAAAGAAAAACCTGCTGATGTTGAAATAGATTTGGAGAGGTTGAAGGAGACTGCATATTCCCTTGTGAACAAGGGCAAATTCAAAGAGGCATATGATCTTCTTCTGAAAGATTATCCTGAAAATAAGGATGATATTGAGGTCAACTTTCTTTTAGGTATGTCAACCTTTAAACTGCGGAAGTTTGACGAAGCTATAAAGTATTATCAGATTATCTTAAACAAAGACCCTGATGCGCATCGTGTGCGCCTTGAGCTTGCCCGGGCATACACAGCAAACGGGCAGATGAATGAGGCAAAAAAGGAATTCAATGCCGTACTTGCCACCAATCCTCCACAGGTTGTCGGCGAAAACATCAAACGGTTTCTTGAAATGATAGAGGCGCAAAAGAACTGGTATGCGAGGGTCTCGGTAGGGTTTTTGTCAGACAGTAATGTTAATGCCGGCCCTGTTGCCAAGTCGGTATTGATATTAGGGGTGCCATTTGAATTATCAACAGACACAAGGGAGAGGTCTGATAACGGCATAATAACCTCTGCTGCATTTGGATATATACTGCCTCTTTCAAAAAGTTTTGCATGGCAGTCAGAATTTGCTTTTAACCAGACTGCATATTTCAGATATTCTGAATTCAACTCAGATCAGTATTCACTATCAACTGGTCCCTCGCTTAAAAACGCCACATGGGCGATTTCAATGCCGCTTCTTTATGACTACACAGAAATAGGCTCTGACCGTTACAGTTATGCCTATGGCATTTCGCCGCAGATTCAATATGCACTGACTGAAAGATTAATCTTATCTGCCTCATGGACAGGGCAGTCAAAGTATTACTACACCAGTCATGACAGGACAGGAACGGCATGGTCTGCAAACGGCTCATTGAGATTCAACATTAGCCCGACTATGTTCATCCAGCCGGGCTACAGACACACAGAAGAAGACACACGGAAGCCATATCTTGATAACAAATCTGATGCTGTTAATATCGGATTCTATGCAGGCTTGCCAAAAGACTTTGCTTTGTATATCCAGCCAAGTATTTCATGGAATAAATACGAAGAAAAAGAGGCTGCATATGAAAGGGCAAGGGATGATATTCAATATGTTGTTAATGTAAATCTTTCAAAAGGTATTGGCAAGGGTTTTTCAGCAGCCTTGGGATACACATATACCAGAAATGACTCAAACCTCACAATCTATGACTATAAAAGAAATCAGGTAACCTTTCAGGTGTCAAAGAGTTTTTAGCAAATCCGGCAATAACTTAAATTTAGCGCACCTTCGGTGCGAACCTGTAGGGGTTCGATTTATCGAACCCGCAATGACGGGCGTCATAAATGTCGCCCCTACAAGTACTTAAAAAGGAAATTCCTATACTATTGGCGGAGTTCTGGGGACACGAGTTCTGCACAGTTCTGGGACACAGTTCTGGGGACACAATCACAGTTCTGCACAGTTCTGGGGACACAATACTTAATTATTGATAAGGGAGATTTGCGATAGTATTAATTTGACTATGGTGAGAATAAGTCGTGTAGTTGTACCGGGGTTCCTCCACCACATAACACAACGGGGCAATAATCGAAGACAGCAGACCTCCAAAATACCCCTTTTCTGCAAGGAAATTACTTCAATATTACTTCAAGTCTATTTCCTAAGAGGCGACCTGGCTACAGACCTTGAGCTTCCCTCTCTTGAGATCTCCCATGAGGGGCTGACTATCCCAATTCCTCATTGAGCTTCTTGAGTAAGGTTTCTATCTCCTTCTTGGCGATTTCTGCCTTTTCGCCTTTGAAATAGGCCACCAGAAGGTAGATTTTCATTTCGCCGGCCTTCCAGAAGTAAATGAGCCGATAGCCTCCCCGCTTTCCCTTTTTGACATCAGAGCTGGCGACCCTTACTTTCCATATCTCTTTGTTCCAGCCCGGTATAGGATCTCCAGATGATGGATCTTCCTCTAATGCCTTGATATAACCAAGAAGATCATCCTTAACATGAGGATATTTCTTTTTCAGGGCCTTTATCGATTTTTGGAAGATTTCGGTTAACTGAACATCATAGTTCATCCCAGACTTCCTTCCAGGATTTGATTCTGCCTGCCTTAATATCCTCTAACCCTTTTTTGACGAGTTTTTTGAATTCCGGGGATTGGGAAAGAATCTTGGTTTCTTTGTGGTCCTCGACTTCTTCCAAGGTGGAAAGCATCTTTTTGTAGTCTTCTATCCGGAGGATAACCGCAGTTGGATTCCCTTTCTCATCGACGATGTAGTGTTCATTGACCGAAGGAACCATGATAGAATTCTCCTTTCTAATGACCATTGACAACCAGATTATTTTGATTGTTATTGTCAAAATACTCTTAACTTGCTCAAAAAGCAAGAAGATTCCCAATCATTAAAGGAATGAAGGAATGGGGTCATAAAGGAATGGACACATATTTGGGGTCAAACCTATTTGGGGTCAGGCATTGATAATGCGCGAGTTGAGCAGTGCCCGAAGGGCAATCTGTCTCGAACTCCTGGTTCTCCCCGCAGCGGAGCGGAGGGGAAACCAGGAGTTCGCTGCTCAACTCGCGCATTCCCCCCGGAGCGAAGCGGAGGGGGGAATAAGGTATTGACATGAATAGTAAATAGTATAAGATCCAAAAATCTTCTTCACAATAATGTAGGTATCTCTCATTTTTCCTAGACCTGCCATGCCTACCTTTCAACAGTCTCGCCCCTGATACTCTCTTCAATTTTTCGCAGGCAGCTCTCCGCTGAAAATTCCTTGCAAGATAAAGACATATCTGATAAAAAGGAGAATATCAGGTGTCTTTTGAGGGGGTGAATTGGGGTAAAATCTTAAAACTCCCTGGGGTGATTCTCTTCTTATCCTCTTATCGCTTACACCCGTTAAATTGAGGAGATAGTAAATGAACGATAAACAACAACATCAAGAAATAATTAGGGATATCCTTCAAAAGATTGTTGCTGGTTATTTTCCCCAGAGGGTCATCCTATTCGGTTCATTAGTATGGTCAGCCTGATGAGAATAGCGATATTGACTTGCTGATTATTAGGATACCGACAAGCGCCCTATCGAGAGGTGGATGGAGGTTAAGAGGCTGCTTAGGGATCGTAACAGGAAGGTATCGGTTTCTCCTCTAGTTTATACGACCAGAGAAATTGAAGCCCGTCTTGCCATCAAAGACTTTTTTCTCCAGGAAGTATTAGAAAAAGGAAAGGTACTTTATGGATGAGGGACTCAAAAAGCAGGCACTTGAGTGGTTTGAACGGGGAGATCATGAAATCGAGACAGCCCAGTTGCTTTACGACCAACATGGATACACAGCAAACGGGCAGATGAATGAGGCAAAAAAGGAATTCAATGCCGTACTTGCCACCAATCCTCCACAGGTTGTCGGCGAAAACATCAAACGGTTTCTTGAAATGATAGAGGCGCAAAAGAACTGGTATGCGAGGGTCTCGGTAGGGTTTTTGTCAGACAGTAATGTTAATGCCGGCCCTGTTGCCAAGTCGGTATTGATATTAGGGGTGCCATTTGAATTATCAACAGACACAAGGGAGAGGTCTTTTATAGCAATCTTTTGAATCTGCTTGTCATTAAAGTACCCTATGGTCACATATAGGGTATTATACCTAAGTTTGAGTTTAGTGCCTCTATTCGTTATCTGTTTGATGATGTCATAGGTATTGACCAAAGAATCATTATTATTCGACATAGTAGAAATGGTTGATCATGTAACCTTGGATATTGTAAGCGGTTATCTTCACAGAATCCAGGATAGCCTTTTTCTCAAGGTCAAGCCCTCTCCCTTCTTGTTCACCACCCTGACATCACTATGGAAGACAGGCAATCTTACAGAACCTGCCTTTCTGATAGAATCCTCCTCAGGAAGCCACAGCACAATAGAGGTCTCTGTCTGACCGAATACCTGTCTTATAGGTATGTTTCTCATTTGGTATTCTCTAATTAGGGAAAGGGGACATACTTCACCTGCTGTCATACACGTCTTCAGGGAGCTAAGATCGTATCTTTCCATATCACTTTTAAAACCTACTCTCCCAGGTAGTACTTCCTGGGGTCAAACATACGGAGCATTATAAGTTCTTCCAGCTTAGGGGGAGATATCTCTTCAGGGTCAGAAGAGACCTTTAAATCCCAAGCGCAATTCTCCTTTATGCAGCGGATATGATCCTCCTTTGTAGTCAGCCCCTGGCCTGGGAAATAACCTGTAAGGGTAAATTCCTCATCATCCCCTGTCTTTTCAAAGACACCCAGGGTGGATACCAGTGTGCTAACCTTTTTCCCTGGGGAGGTTATGTAGCTTACCTTATCCAGAAACCGCCTTTTGGAATGGACAGCAGTTACGACTATCTCCTTTGCAGAACTGGCGATATCATTTGCGCCTCCTGACCCGGCAATGTATAAGAGCCTTTCCGGAATCTTTGTTGTGTTGATATTGCCATATTTGTCTATCTCAGCTATACCCAAGGTACCAATGCATCTATTCATTGATCCGCCCATAAATATACCCATGATATCATGGGTGTCAACTATGGCCTTGCAGGTTGGGAAATTACGGTGGTTAAATATGGCGGGGTCAAAGGGTGTCGGGGTGTAACCATAGAGTCCTATCTCTGCCATGAGCTCTATGTCGAATCCCTCTTCCTTTAGGTCAAAATAGGCAAGCCAGGCGCCAAGGTTAGCAATCCCCGCCCCGGCAAGTATTGTTCTGTAATCGTTCTTCTTTATTATCTCTCTCGTCTTCCTCCCCGCAACGACAATAGCCATCTCCAATGGCGTATATTCAGGAGAATCGTATTCTTTGGTGAATGCCTCTACATCGTAACGCCATGAATCGGCATGGGTCCTTCCTTTCAAGGCAAGGATACGATTGTAGCCCAGTTTGTTCAAATAATCCTTATGATCTTTGCACCCAAGAACCCACTTGTCTATCCATTTATCGAACTCCTTTGGGTTCTTTGCTGCCTTACAGACCTCATCCACAAAATCGTAATCCTCGGTATAAACTGGAAAATCGCTCATGCCCCCCTTGGCAAGGCCACTAGGGTGGGAGCCTAAGGGAACCTCACACACTGCGGTAACATAGTCTCCTGGAAGCTTCATAAGGTGGGAATACTGCCTTATAAAATCGGTAGACACTATCTTTTCTACCGTTACTATAGTCCCTTTTTTGCTTCCCATACAACCGTAGAGATTCTCTGCGTATGGGGGAAGCAGCAGGGTATTGCCGTATCTATCAGCAGCCCACCCATGGGTCAAGGATATATCAGGATAAAGCGCCTTTACCAGACCAATTTTCTCTCCACTCTGAAAAGGATCATCCATTACAATAAAGTTTTCTTTGTTCTCCTTCTCCATATCACTCCCGATGAGGGATTTTGTTGGCATAAACTCTACACCTATTGCAGCAGCCTTTAACCTCAAGGGTAATGTCAATATGGACCATATCTCTATCTCCGTAGTTTTTTCCTTGTATGCCCTTTGAAAGGCGGCGTTGGGCCCTGGCGTGTAATAAGGGTCTCCACAGTAACTGGTAATGAGCTTCTTGACCAACCCTCCATGAACAAGAACAGATATGGGATGGTTCATTGATATCCCTGTTATTGTAAAACCAGGGTCCTTCCCCCAAAATTGTCTTGCTATCTCATAGAGAATTGCGCTGCACCACCTCACTCCTGTCTGGCAGGTATGCAGCAGCATACCGGGCTTTATATTGTTTCTTATAGCCTCGGTTAAATCACATACCTTGTCTGTCCCTTCGTATTCCCTTATATTGAACCTGTTTTCGAATATTTCTTTAACTTTACCCTTCATTGTTGTCTGCTAGCCTTTCTTTACCAACCCCTCTTGAGTATGGTTACTGCACTGGACTGAACATCACCCAGTTCTATAGTATCCTGAAACCCTCCTGCACAGTGGGTAAAGGCTACCTTTGCCCCTTCCACCTGGTTTTCAGCAACGCCCCGGAGCTGCCATACCGCTTCAGCCACCTGGGCAAGGCCAGTGGCTCCTATAGGGTGCCCTCTGGACATCAGCCCACCGCTGGGGCTTACCGGTATCTTACCACCCATATCTGCCATTCCTTCTTCAACAAATCTTCCACCTTCCCCTTTTTTGCAAAACCCAAAGTCTTCATAGTGAATGATCTCAGCTATAGTAAAACAATCATGTACCTCCGCAAAATCAATATCCTCAGGCCCAATACCGGCAGTCTCATAAGCATCTGATGCCGCCAGACGGTCGGACCCAAAGGTGGTGATGTCCTTGCATTTCTTATAGGGCCCTGAACGCAGGGCAGAGGCTGCTATCTCAATAGGTTTGCTGGTATATTTACTAACAACCTCTTTGCTGCAAAGGATTGCCGCAGCAGACCCATCAGTTGTGGGACAGCAGTTTAAGAGGTTCAAATGCTCTACTATAAGCGGTGAGTTGATTACCTCTTCAACTGTTATTGGCTCTCTATACTGACACCGCGGATTTGGACCTGCATTTTTGCGATTCTTTACCGCCACCATTGCAAGCTGTTCCGGGGTAGTCCCGTACTCCTCCATATGTCTTGTCACCACATTCCCAAAATAGATGGGGGGACTGAACCCCATCACCGTGAGCAACTCTACCCCGTCAGAGGTCAAAGGACGTCCTTTCCCGGCTCTCCCCGTGAGTTTTTCTACACCAATGGCAAAAGCCACATCATACATCCCTGTACCCACGGCCATCCACGCCTCTCTCAGGGCAGTGGAACCGCTTGAGCAAAAATTCCCCACACTGCTTATAGGGATTCCGGAAATACCCAACTCCCAGAGAATAGACTGTCCAACCCCGCATTCTCTATTGTAAAGCTGCCCTGTTCTGGCATGTCCGGCATAGGCGACCTGTATATCCTTCTTATCGATACCTGCGTCTCGTAAGGCATTCAAGGCTGCCGTTCTTCCCAGCTCTATAACATTGGATTCAGGAAATCTCCCGAATTTGGTCATCCCTACACCAATAATATACACAGTTCTCATAGTCTCATTCCTCCATTATAAAAGGGTAACAGTTCATAGGGGTCAGGGAAATCTTTTCCTGAACCCTGTTAACCGATCCCTGTGAACTGTTACTTAAAGGGAAACAGGCTTGAACTTGTATCCGTATACCGCCTGACCTGCCTCATCTTCACGAATCTTATCAACAATAAGCTCTAAGTCCATATTGATCTTTAACTTCTCTTTATCACACTCGGTGAGGGGTGAGAATATCCGCAGCCCTTCCGGGATATCTACATATCCTATGGCATAGGGGGCATCAAAACCCAACGGTGCCGCCTTCACTATACAGTAGGTATATAATTTCCCCTTATTGCCCAGGAGTACGTCCTCCGGTTTCTCATCTTTAAGGCAGTTTGGGCAGATAGCCCTCTTGGGAAAGAAATACTCCCCACAGAAGCTACACTTGCTTCCTATCAGATGGGGCTTTTCAGAGGGAGACTCCGGCAATTTGATAAAGGGTTTTAGCTTTGGATCTATAAGGTTTTCTATCGACTCAACTCTCAAAGCGCTATTATCTGTTGTCATCCAGCATCCTCCTTCATTAATTTCTGTATAACTTATCAACCAAACCTTCCTCCGCTCACATGAATCACCTCTCCTGAGATAAAACTCGCCTCATCTGACACTAGAAAGAGGATTGTATTGGCAACATCTATCGGCTCTCCAAGCCTCTTAATGGGCATATTTGCCAATTGTCTTTCCTTTATCATCTCAAACTTTGGGTGACCCTTCATTAACTCGGTAGCAATTATCCCCGGAGCTATAGCATTCACATTGATGTTGAATCGGCCGAATTCCCATGCCATGGATTTAGTAAGGCCTATTATCCCTGCCTTTGCAGATGAATAGTTTGCCTGCCCAGGGTTTCCGTGCCATGCCCTGGAAGAAATATTTACTACCTTGCCGTATTTCTGCTCTACCATATATTTAGTGGCAAATTTGGCACAGAGAAACGCCCCCTTAAGGTCCGTATCGAGGACATCATCCCAGTCCTTTTCTGTCATATCCTTTATAAGCATATCCCTGTTGAACCCGGCGTTGTTTACCAGGATATCCAGCTTTCCGAATTCTTCCACGGCCTTTTTCATCAGGGCCTCTACCTCGTCTATTTTTGTGACATCCGACTTTACGCCTATAGCCTGTCCACCCTTAGCCTTTATCTCATTTGCTACCTTTATGGCATTTTCCTCATTTATATCAGTAATTACAACCTTGGCACCCTCTTCAGAAAGCCTGCGTACTGTTGCCTCACCTATGCCCCTTCCGGAACCGGTTACAACTGCTACTTTATCCTTAACTCTCATTGTACTTACCCTCCTTCTATTTTTTCCTCTTTATCATTAGTGGGGTTTCACCTTCCTGCACCAGTTCTCCCCTCTGGTTATACAGATCTCTCTTTAATACAAAGACCCCTCTCTCGGGGTTCTTCGTCTCTTTCTTGTCTATTATCCTGACCTTTACAGTAACAGTGTCGCCTATCTTGATAGGACCTTTGAACTTCCATTCTAATCCGAGAAAGGCTATAAGGTTCCTTGCTGTTTGCTGACACAATTCTGTACGTGTAAAGAGCCCCGAAGCGATAGATAACCCCAGAAGCCCGTGGGCTATCCTGGTTCCAAACATAGTACTCTTGCCAAACTCTTCACTGGTGTGAAGCTCATTGTAATCCCCGGAAAGCCCTGCAAAGTTTACAACATCCGCCTCTGTAACGGTTCGGGAGGGAGATGTGTACTCTTCCCCAATCTCCAGGTCTTCCCAGTACCTTGGTGCAGACTCTTTCGCCATATCAAACTCCTTTCTTTACTACTTAGGTTGTTTAGACTGAAGGCTGAAGGCTGTTAGGCTACAGCCTACAGGCTATCCGTTCAGGTCGCGCATGATTTCCTCCTACAGGCTAACTGCCTACAGCCTATCCACCTGACCGTTTACTCACTTACCATCACCTAATAGCAGACATACCCAGGACATCTCTCCCTATTATTAATGTCTGAATCTCCGTGGTACCCTCGGGGATCATCGCCCCTCTGGCGTCCCTGAAATACCGTTCAATAGGAAACTCCTTGGAGTAACCGTACCCCCCATGAACCTGCAGGGCATTGGATGCCGTTTTGAAGGCCGCTTCACAGGCAAAAAGCTTTGCAACGGAACAGTATCTGTCACACCTGCCACCTGTGTCCAGACATTTGGCTGCCTGATAGCCCAAAAGACGAGAGGCCATGGTGTCTGCTACCATCTCCACTATTAGCTTCTGAACCAGTTGAAAGCTGCCGATGGGTTTGCCGAATTGTTTCCTCTCTTTCGCATACTTTACTGAGGCATTGATACAGGCCTGGGCAATTCCTACTGAACCCATAGCAACATTATGCCTCCCCTCATTCAGTGTTGTAAGGGCAATCTTGAGACCCTGTCCTTCCGGACCAAACATGTTCTCTTTGGGCACTCTGGCATCTTCAAATACAAGCTCAGACGCAACCATGGCATGCCCGAACATCTTCTCTATATCCGTAGCTGAATAAGGGGTCTCTTCCTTATCTACGATAAAAGCGGTTATTCCTTTAGGACCCTTACTCTTGTCGAGGGAAGCAAATACGATCCCAATATCCGCGGTGCTTCCGTTGGTAACCCACATCTTCGTGCCGTTCAGCAGATAATGGTCATTCTTTAAGTCAGCCCTTGTCTCTACACCCGATGCATCAGATCCAACATTGGGCTCGGTTATGGCAAGGAAGGCGGTTTTGTCCGCAGAGAGCAGGGACGGGATGAATCTCTTCTTCTGCTCCTCTGTGCCGTTTACGCAAATGGTATAGGGGATCAGATTTAATGGACCATTTGCCATTATTCTAAGGGCTCCCCATGTTCTGCCGGCCTCCTCCATAAGTATTCCAAGAGAGATATAGTCAAGCCCTAAGCCACCATATTCCGGCGGTACCAGGGCACCAACATATCCCAAAGGGATGAG
>Ga0210049_1000790_pt1 | contig 28233 bp, 31 predicted proteins | sample CryGeyCG2014_300_2_FD_183964 | JGI IMG/M metagenome (GOLD analysis project Ga0210049, IMG submission 183964) | Groundwater microbial communities from aquifer - Crystal Geyser CG06_land_8/20/14_3.00 (SPAdes) (version 2) | ecosystem: Environmental > Aquatic > Deep subsurface > Groundwater | place... | reverse complement strand
ATTAAAAACAAAGTGTCGGGTTTGACAAACAAGCGTATTTACACCTTCGAGGTGTAGCCGCAGGCGCAACACCACCTCGAAGGTGTTTGCAACGAAACTGTCATTTTGTTTTGCGGTTGCTATATAACTTTGTAAAAACGCAATGTCGTTTTTAAGTAGCCAGTCTGATCGGGTGGCAGATGTGGAATCCGCCGATTTGGCGGACCGACAGCGCACACCCGCCGAATCGGCGGGGAGCACTTATCGGGAGGGAAACATCTGACAGGACCCGATTCGTTAAGTGACATTTTGTTTTGAGTTAACCATATTACCATCCTAAATCCTAGACTATCACAAAAAAGGGCTGATAACAATCAGTGCGCAATTCAATCCGAAAGCGGCAAAACTCGGGTTAGAGGCTGCTGTTTTCTCCAGCCATAAAACCGGTGCAAAAGGCAACCGTCAAATTATAACCGCCGGAAGGACCATCCAGGTCTAAAATTTCTCCGGCAAAATAAAGCCCGGGACACAATTTTGACTCCATAGTTTTGGGATTTATTTCCGCCAACTTGACTCCACCGGCGGTAATAATCCCGTTTTCAAGAGGCAGAGTGGCGGCAATCTCAAATCTGAAATCTTTCAGTTCTTTGGCAATTTTACAGCGGGTTTCTTTGGAAACTTCGGCGGCATGTTTTTGGGAATCAAGATTTAATCTTCGCAAGAAACAGGGGATAATTTTTTGGGGCAAAAGATTTTTTAAAATAGTAGCAACCGACTTTCTTCCGGCCGCATTCAATTCCCGCTGTAGTCTTTTGTCTAAAACTTCCAAACTAAGCGCCGGTTTAAAATCAATCGAAGCTAAAACCCTCATTTTGGATTTTAAAAGCCTAAAAACAGTACGGCTTAAGGCCAAAACAATCGGACCGGAAACGCCAAAATGGGTAAACAACATCTCGCCGAAAAGTGAAACCTGTTTGAGATGAGTGACTTCTTTTTGGGGTTGAGTCAAAAGGGTAAGTCTGACATTTTTGAGTGTTAATCCTTGCAACTGGCGGATATCTTTGTTTTGAGAGATTAGAGGCACCAGCGCCGGATCAGGGGTGACAATGGTATGGTCCAAACTTCGTGCAAACAAATATCCGTCTCCGCTTGATCCTGTTTCTGGATAACTCTTTCCACCGGTGGCGATCACCAATTTTCTGCTCTGAAATTTTTGTTTTCCAAAAACGTTAATTACGAAATTGTCGCGCCACTTTCTAACTTTAACCACCTTTTTTCCAATCAAAACTTTTACCCTCTTTTCTTTTAGAAATTGGGTTACTATGCGAAGCACTTGTTGCGCGTTTCCGTCTTCGGGAAAATATCTTCCGCCACGTTCAAGTTTGAGTTTTAGGCTGCGAGTTTCAAAAAAGTTTTTCAGATCTTCATTAGAAAAGTGATGCAGGGTAGAGTAGAGGAAAGGGCCATTTTTCCCAAAAGCCGAGATAAAATCTTGGAGCGGTTTATCATTGGTGAGGTTGCACCTTCCCTTGCCGGTTAACAACAGCTTTTGACCTAAACATTTGTTTTTTTCAAGCAATAAAACCGCCAAACCCTTGCCAGCTGCGGTTCCTGCCGCCATCATGCCTGCCGGTCCACCACCAATGACAATCAGATCAAATTGTTCGCCATTCTTTTCCATCGGCTTCTATCATAACACAGCGGGAGTGTAAGTTACGATGTGTAATTCCTCTAACAAAAAACCTGATAATCACAAAAAACCTTGACAATAAAAGAAAAAGTGTGTACCTTGGATGGGATTGATTTAAAAAGGTGTGTGTAATGAGAACAGAAAAATTTCTCCTCAACTTACCAAATACCAAAACAGGCGCCAATTTTGATAGTTGCGTCATGGATCTTTATGGTCCAAAGTGGAGGTAGGATTAAATTACAAACATAGTATCCTTCAGCAAACCTCCGGAAAACCAAGGAGGTTTTTTAATTTATGAATAAAATCTTTCGTTTTTATCGCCATCTACGACAAAGAGAAGTTGAAGAAACGTTTTTGATCGTGCAAGTAATTGCGGCCATGGCCGGTGGATTTATCGGACCGACCTATGTGTTATTTTTGTTATCCCACAACCTTAACACTTTTCAGGTAAATCTGGTCAACGTCTTTTTTATGTCTTCACTCTTTTTGTTGCAAACACCCACGGGTGCCGTCGCCGATATTTTAGGCCGCAAATTTTCCGTGACCGCCGGCCAACTCTTTTGGGCACTGGGAGCATTTGTCTATTTTCTATCAACTTCATTCTGGGGTTTTGTAGGCGGTGAGATTTTGGCGGCTACAGGCAAATCTTTTATGACCGGCGCTTTCGAGGCCTGGCTTTTTGATCATCTCGCCTCCCAAAAGCGGGAAAAAGAATACCGTAAAATCCTAAGCCACGCATACAAATGGGGTCGGCTCTCGATTATTCCCATCGGAATCGTATCAGGATACATAGGAACTCATGTCAGCTTGGCCCTTCCATGGCTTTTGGCCGCCTCTTTCTCACTGCTTGCTTTTGTAACCGCCTGGTTTTTTCTAAAGCCGGACGGCACCCTCAGCTGCTCGTTGAGCGAAGCTCCCAACCGCCGGGGAATCGGAGCACTGCTCTCGGTGACGAAAGACTCGCTAAAAATCATTCTGAAAAAACCGATCATTATCGGCTTGATTGCCGCCTGGACTATTCTCACCTTCGGGGTTCAAGCGTTCAATATGTATTGGGCTATTATTTTTAAAGATACCTTCGGACAACAATATCTGGGGATCATCTTTTCGATATTGATGGTGGCGATTGCCATGGGTTATGCCGCTGCCAGTCATGAAAAACTGGACAAAAATCATCCTCTGGCAAACCTCTCTTTGGTTGTGGCAATAATCGGAATTCCGATGTTGGTGGGATCTTTGTTTCCCTTTGCTTTTTTGATCCTGCCGGCGTTTTTGCTGCATGAAATCGGTAGGGGAGCGTTTGATCCGATTTTTTCGGACTATATCAACACCTTTATTCCGTCAGGTCTGCGCGCCACCGTAAATTCTTTGGGAGCAGCTTTTTCAAACTTCGGGTCTATCGCCGGCCTTTTGGTGAGCGGATTTATCTCTGTACAAACTTCACCTCTGTTTACCTGGAAAATTTCCTCCGTAACAATTTTGCTCATCTTGCCGATTCTGTTTGTGTTATTTAAGAAACACCCTCATCTGCAGTGACGGTTTTGAGTATAACGAACTAAGCGGACTTAGGATTACTTTTCTTTATTCCCTGAATGAAAAGCTTGATAGACTTCCTTCAGCTGCTTGTTGGTCACATGGGTATAAATTTGAGTAGTGGAGATGCTGGTATGGCCCAAAAGCTCTTGCACGGAACGCAAATCAGCCCCGCCCATCAGTAAATCAGTAGCAAAAGAGTGACGTAAGGTGTGGGGTGTGGCTTCAACCGGAATTCCAGCTTGATGTACATATTTTTTGATAATCCGCTCGATCGAACGGGGAGTGAGCCTGCGGAAACCTTCGGTCGGAATTTTACCTCTGTAGTTGATAAATAAAGCTTTCTCCTTATCCTGGCGCTTTTTTAAGTATGTGTCCAGCCAACGCACTGCCCCATCGGATAAGAAAACCACCCGGGGCTTCCCTCCTTTTCCGATGACGCCAATTTCCCGAGTATTAAAATTTATTTGATCGCAATTTAGCGCCGCCAGTTCAGCCACGCGCAGCCCGGTTGAAAATAAAGTTTCCAAAATGACTTTATCGCGCAATCCGTAAAGACTATCAGTCTGAGGTGTATCTAAAAGCTTTTCCACCTGATCTGCCAACAAAAATTTTAAAGGACGGGCTTCTTTTTTGGGAAGGTCGATTTTATCCACGGCCACACTTTTGACATCACGTTTGGCCAAATATCGCAAAAATGCCCGCAGCGCCACTAAAAAATAAGACTGGGTAATGCGTTTCAAAGGTTTTTTAGTTTGAAGATTTTGATAGCGCGCCAGAAACACCCGGTATTTCCAAACATGGTCGGCCGTCAGTTTTTCAGGGTTTAGGTTTTTGGCGACATTTTTCTCGATCCAATCTTTGAATCTTTTTAAATAGTAATCATAATTTTTAATGGTCAAGTTTGACAAACCCTTTTCCACTTCACAATATTCCAAAAAGTCTTGAATATGTTCCCGGATAGATTTCATTTTTCACTTTCTTTATAATTTTTTGACCTTTGAACTTTGCCTTTTGAGTTCTGATTTTACTTTTGAGTTTTAAGTTACGAGTTACTTTTGACTTTTTGACCCTCCGACTTTGACTTCAGTGCCGAGTTTTGAGCTTTGAGTTTTAAGTTCTTTTATCTTATCCCATTTTTTCATAAAAAGCTAAGTTTCGCTTGTTTTTACTTAAACCCCGCGCTTCTCATCCCCTGGAGACGGTAAAAATCTAGCTCTCTTATTTTTAAATCGATTTTAAGGCCATCCTGGGGCTTTTTGGCTTTAAATCAAGCTTCCCAAGCTGAAATAATTGACGCTCGAAAATCCAATTCATATTTTAGACTACTTACGTCTATGGTCGGCTTATATACTCAATTGGAGTAATCTAGCTGTATATTTGACTTACGGGAAGCTCTTCCCTTTTCTTACCTTTATAAGATAGGGGAGGGTTTGAAACTTAAAACAAAAAATAAGTAAAAAATTAAGAGAACAAATCCGAACTCAAACAATAAAAAATATAAAAAAGAAAGATGAAAAGCACTCAAACCAACAAAAACAAAAATCCGGTCCCCCAACTTCACACCCCTCCATAATGTCGCTTAAGTTTTATTGTACGACATAATTTATGTTACAATTTTCCTCCCCTTTCTGTCAAGTCACTCTCAAAAACTTGTGTTTTGCTCGAAGGAGGAAAAGCCTAGGGAAGAAAGAGGTGTGTTTTTTGTTTTTGTTTATGAAGATAATCTAAAAAAATTTCTCTTTATTTATAATCGTTCGAGAAGACCACTTACTTTACCCGTGCCCGCCTGATAAGCGAGGCAGGGATGAATCGTTTGCTCTTCCAACCTCTTTTTCGATCCTCTCAAACCCTCTTGGCACTTGAAGGGAACTCTCGCTGGAAAGCGAGTCTCCCTGAAGTTATCCACAGAGTACATTTAATTTAACAATTAGCCTAAATTGCAAAGATTTTGCTCTCCTCTACCCTATAGTTTTTTTATATTTACGTGTTCCACGCAATATATCAAACTAGATCAATATAGCGAAAAACGGCTTTAAATCAACTCCGGCGGGGAAGTCTAAAAAACAAACATTTTTATTCTCTCCCCTCCCCAACCACTTGTCTGTCTCTTGGACAAACCAAATGACTTTAACTTTAGTTCTCCATGAAGATCGAACCATAGGATGACTGAAAATCGTGGCTTGGTTAATAAGGGAAAACTCTAGCAATTTGCCATTAAGTGGCCGTTGATCGTGTGGGTCGCCTTAACTTAAAAAAAGATGAGATGGTAAAAAATAGCAGCGATAACTAAAAGAGCAATTGCGATATATTCAGTCGCAGTTTCTTTAGACATATTGGCTCTTAAATCATGCTCTAAAATCCCGGTAACTATATAAAAAACTGCTCCTAAGCTAATCGACTTTACATAAAATGGAAGGTTTAGAAAAATGAAGACAAAGGCAAATTCGGCCAAAATTAAACCTGATAAGAACATATATAACAAAGGATGCCCTCCCCGACTGAGTTCGTTGATTAAAAGATAATAAGCCGGATAGGATAAGACAAAGGGTATAATAAAACTGAAAACTACAATTTGAATCAAGGAAAACCCAGACCAGAAAATAGCGCTCATAAACATAAAACTTAAACCAAAATAGATCAGATGCAGAGCTGTCCAGGCAGCTCTTACCAAGGGCAGGGGTCTGACGGTTGAAATATTAAGAATATTGGTGGTCAGCAACATCAGATAAAGTCCTAAGAATGAAAGGATTGGAACAACCCACGGAAAGCCTAACTGGGCAATAATCGGGATATTAAGGATGATGGCGGTGGTGAAAAGGATAGTTAAAATGGGAAGGGCAAGATATTCTTGATCCTTAAGATCAAAATCTAAAACCCAAAAAGTTAAAAAATAATCGACGATCGCCACCACGCCGATTGATAAGGCCGGATTGATTTTACTTTGCTGAATAAACCACAGAATAAGAGTAAGCAGAATCGAGACTAAAATAATCTTGCGACGTTTGGTCAATGGAAAGACTATTCTAACCATCTTTTCTTCTTTCCTTTGGTCTGCTCTGTTCTGTTTTCTTTTTGGCTATTTTGGCGTGCGGATGAATCTTCTTTAACCCGCCATTTTTATAAGAATGGCAAACCGCAACCGCCAGAGCATCTGCGGCGTCATCGAAATGATATCCGTCTTTAAATTTTTTCGTCTTGTCCTTCTTTAAGGCTGAGATTCCTAAGATTTGCTTTACTCTTTTTTGGACTTCAGGTTTTTTAGCGCGTCCATAGTTTGTCAGCTCAAGCTTAATCTGGAGCGGGGTGTATTCATAGATTTGGATGTTTTTTTGTGCCGCCACAAGCATGGCTATTCCCTTTGCCTGGCCGACTGACATCACAGTTTTGGCATTGGAAAAAAAGAAGATCTGTTCGATTGCCAAGACATCGGGTTTGTGTTTTTCTAAAAGCTCAGAAAGCTCATGGTATAATTTTTTCAGTCTCTCCCCCATTGAATACTCATTCGAAGTAACCAAACAACCGTAATCAATGACTTTGAAAATCTTACGCTCATCGGCAATCAGACCGCCGGAAACCGAATTTTTTCTGATTTGTATTAAACCGTAACCGGTGGTTGCAGTTCCTGGATCAATTCCCAAAATCAGCATGGTTTAAAATTTCATCCGCAATATCTAAATTAGAATAAACCTTTTGAACATCATCGCACTCTTCAAGAGTCTCCAAAAAATCTAAGATTCTCAAGGCTCTTTCTCGATCTTTCACTTCCACTAAAATTATGGGTTTCCAGATTATCTCGACTTCGCGAACCTGATAATTTTTGGCTTCTATGGCTACCTTAACCGCATGTAAAGCCTCAACCTTGGTATAAACTTCAAAACCGCCTTCAACCTCCTCAATATCCTCAACTTCACCAATATCCATCAATTCTAACATCGCAGCTTCTGTTGCACGCCCATCCTTAGCCACGAAAATTAAACCCGCTTGGCTAAAAAAATGGGAAACTGAACCGCGCTCACCCAGGCTGGCTCCGTTTTTGGAAAAGAGACTTCGAAGTTCCGAGATGGTCCGATTTGGATTATCGGTTGTGGCTTCGACTAGAATCGCGACCTTATCCGAGGCGAATCCTTCAAGTAAAATCTCGGTTAGCCCAGCTCCTTCACCACCTTTGCGAACTTTTTCTAAAATTCTTTCAATATTAGCCTTGGGCATATTAACCGCCTTGGCTTTTTCAATTATCATACGCAATTTGAAATTTGTCTCAGGATCAGTGCCACTTTTGGCAACCAAAGTTATGGATCTTCCAATTTTAGTAAAGGCTTGCCCTCTTTTTTTATCAGCACTTTCTTTCTGCCTTTTAATAGTCGACCATTTAGAATGACCTGACATTTTAATTTATCCTTTTCTTTTACTTGCAATTTATTTAATTGAAGTTGAGTATATAATACCACACCTTTTTCTCTCTTGACAAACTTGCAGATTTGTGGCTTTCTTAAATAATGGACTCAATCAAAGTTGAAGATTTGGAAAAAAGGGCCATTCAAGCGGCTTTAGAAAATAACTGGGATCAAGCTGTTGTTTTTAACCAACAAATCTTGACTCTTAATCCCCGTGATATTAATGCTTTAAATCGTTTAGCGACGGCCTATTCGCGTAAAGGACAAATCAAGAAAGCCCAAAAAACCTATCGCTTAGTTCTCAAAATCGATCCCTATAATACTATCGCCCATAAAAACCTCAAAAATTGCATATCTAAAAACCTGGCTCAAAATTCATATCCGCCGATTGATCCCAATCTTTTTTTAGAAGAACCCGGAAAAACTAAAACTCTTTTTTTAGATCAGGCAAATGCAGACGTTCTCGCTAATTTAAATGTGGGAGACGCAATCTTACTTCATCAGAATAGAGGATCTTTAATTTTACTTTCAAAAAATAATCAAATCGTTGGTACTTTCGATAAAAATTTTAGTCAATATTTGGGAAAACTCATGCGGATGGGCAATAAATACCGGGCATACATCATGTCTTTGGAAAACAATAAACCTAAAATCTTCATCCGTGAGATAAAAAAAGATCCGCAACTGAAAGATATTACTTCTTTTCCTATCGGAAGTAAACGTCAATACCGCTCTTTTTTAAAAGAGGATTTTCTCTCTCTTATTTCTGAGCAACCAGGAATTCAGGCTTCAACTGAGGAAGAATTTGATGAAAAAAATTCAGAAGACAATGCACTTTTAGAAGATGCGCATCTTGACCTTGGGCACGAAGAAGTAGACGACAATCTTGAAAATCCTGACTTGCAGGCAGAATTATAGATTCCCATAGGCTTTACGCCGTGGTGCTATTTTCTGAAAGAAAACAAACTTGTTTATAACCGGAGGTTTCAAGGTTTCCTTATAACCGGAGGTTTCAAGGTTTCCTTATAACCGGAGGTTTCAAGGTTTCCTTATAACCGGAGGTTTCAAGGTTTCCTTATAACCGGAGGTTTCAAGGTTTCCTTATAACCGGAGGTTTCAAGGTTTCCTTATAACCGGAGGTTTCAAGGTTTCCTTATAACCGGAGGTTTCAAGGTTTCCTTATAACCGGAGGTTTCAAGGTTTCCTTATAACCGAAGGTTTCAAACTTGTTTATATATTTCGCTTCGCGACCGCCAGCCGGCGGAAGCAAAGCTTCACCCCGCCGAATCGGCGGGCGACTTCGTCGAATATTTTTGAAGGATTCACCCACGGGTAAACCCGTGGTTCTCTCCTGCGATTATAGAAGAGCAGAGCCCAGTTTATCCTTTTAAAACTACCTTAATTCCTCGCTGTCGGCTTCAGGCTGACCGTCCTTTTTGGGTGCTTCTTTCTTCGGCTTGGCTTCCGGTTCTTTGACCGATTTCTTGTCCTTGCTTTTTTCTTTCTTTTCAGTCGTTTTTTCCTTTTCCTCTTCATCTTTTACCTCGACTACCTTTTGGTCAATATCGGCTATTGCCGCAGTTTCTTCTTTGACTGTTATTTTTTGTGGGGCCACCTCCTGAATAACGACTTCTCCCTTAATCTCATCTTTAACTTGAGACTTATTTTCTTCTTTGACTGGAGACGGAGACTCGTTTTCTTCCTTTTCCAAAGCTCGCTCGACAACCGCCCAAAAGGTTTTCTGGGTGGCTGAGGTTAAGATTTCAACCCGATCTTCAGCTTTTAAACCAAAGTGCTCCACTGCTTCATTCAAAACCTTGAATGAACCTTCATCTGTGAGAACATTAAATTTGCCTTCCTTGAGAGCTAAAACCCCCGCTAATCTCTTTCTTTTCGTCCTTTGAATCTGCTTGAAAAGCGTCTCCCCTCCTTCTTTAATCATTTTGAGTTGATCCCCGGCCACAATCATCGATTTCGACACATAGTTAGGTGGAACTGGATATTTTTCACCGTTGGCTGCCACCATATTTTGACCATCAAAAAAGCCCGTTACTCCTGAAGTAACCGGCTGCGGCGCCGGATTCCCCTGGCTTGGATTCTTTTTCTCCCTGAAGTTTCCTTCTTTATGGGGCAAGGGTCTGCTGTTGGAAAAAGAGCGTGATCCGCCTCTTTCCGAATCTAACAGTAACCTTTTCGCAACGGAGATTGACGATTCGGCTGCCGAAAGCGCTTTTTCAATCAGTTCGATCTCATAAGTATTCATGAAAACTCCTTTCATCTTTCAAATTAAAAATGTAATATGCAAAAATCAAATTTGTTCGTCTTATGAGCGAAGAAATCTTCGACTTCGTCGAACATTTGGACTCATCATGGTACTTCTCCATTTCAGTCGAAGCATAATATTTATTGTTCGACCAATCCGCCGATTCGGCGGAGCGTGGAGAACTACCTAAATTTTGAATTTTTACTTTTGAGTTTTGACCTTTCTTTTAGCGATGATAAATTTCTTTTAACTTATCCTTTTTCTCTGAAAACGGCTCCGGGGTTGCCACGCTCACTTTTTGATCTTCCAAAGCCTGATCTATCTTACTGTCTTCGGTTTTCTCTAGAACTTCTCTGCTGCTTGCTGCTACTTCCGCAGCGCTCTCGCTTTCACCCTCTTTACTTTCTGGTACACCTTCCCCCTCTTCAGTTATTCTTTTTTCTGGTATTCCTAATTCCATGCCTTTTTTAAATTTTGTTTCTGACCAGCGTTTAACTCTTTCTTCAATCATCACTCTTTCTTTCGCAAACTTCTCGCGTGAAATACTTATCGCCTGCTCCTTAAGCAGATGTTTTTCGACGTCCAAAGAAAGGGTGACGGCAGAAAAGGGCGCAGAACTCATCCCGTCAATCATCAGTTTTATGTAGATATGAAATTTTCTCAGGTTGATCAAATCTGTCTCTTCAAATACCGGCATAAATTCACGCGCTAAAAAGCGGGCATCGTCTGGTCCGACATTGAAAACCACAATTGTGCCCACGTTCCCAAAAATCGCTTCTTTAACCGTATCCGGCAGCTGGGTTATGTATTGATGACCTAAAACTAGATTTAAACGATACTTGCGGGCTTCCGATAAAATCGCGGCGAAAGAGGAGGTGGCAAAATTTTGAAACTCATCGACATAAACATAAAAATCGCGGCGCTCCTCTTCGGAAACAACCACGCGCGCCATGGCGGCAAACTGCAAACGTGAAATAATCATGGCTCCCAAAATGGCCGAATTATCCTCTCCGATTTTGCCCTTAGAAAGATTGACCAGCAGAATTTTGCCGGAATCGATAATATCGTCAATTTTAATAGAGCTTTTGGCTTGTCCGACGATATTGCGAATGGTCGAGGCGGATAAAAACTGGCCAACTTTATTTTGAATAGGTGAGATCGCTTCCGTGTATAAACGCGGATTTTGACGCATGGTTGCAATTTCCTGTTCCCAAAAGTTTTTAACAACCGGATCTTTAACAAAACTGACGATATATTTCTGATAGTCGCCGTCAGTTAAAAGTCTGGTTAAACCCAGTAAAGTGGTATTTGGAACTTCCAGCAAGGTTAAGATACAATTGCGCAAAATATGCTCTAAGCGCGGCCCCCAGGAGATATCCTGCCAAAATTTCTTGAAAACGTCCATTAAACCCGAGGCATACAGGTTTTTTTGCGAAGGATTAAACATTTCTAACATATTTAAAGCCACCGGATTTTCTGCATCCGATGGGTCAAAAATTACTACGTCGCCCAGTCGTTCCTCGGGAATATAATCCAAAAGATCCTCAATCGCATCTCCATGAGGATCAACAAAGGCAGCTCCCTCACCATTACGAATATCTTTGATAAACATATTTTTCATGAGTGTTGATTTGCCTGTTCCGGTCTTACCCACAATATACATGTGATGGCGGCGATCATCTCTTTTAATGCCGAAAGGAAGATCGTTATCCCTAAAGACCGTTCTGCCAATCAAAACACTCCCCTCAGAGGGCAAATCCAATGGCGGCTCTCCCTTTTTGGCTGAAACCCAGGCGATGGTTGGTGTTTCCACCGATTGAGAAGGAAGATGAAAAATGGAAGCCAGCTCGGAAATATTCAAAATAAAAGATGATTCGACATCTTCGGGGAAAGAGCGTTTGATATAATGCTCCAAAAGTTCCTGAGGTGAAAGAACAACGGGCGAACGCTCAATGCTGTTCAAATTTGAGGTTGAGAATTGCTTTAAAGCAGCCACCGTGGATGACAGTTCTTTTTCGGCTAATTCTTGAGTTGCCGCAGAGGCTACGATTCTAATCCCAGCCTGGAATCCTAAACGGGTAAGTTTGTCCTCTATAGCTTTTAAGGATAATTCTTGCCCGGCGGAAATCCTCGGCGTTCCCAATGGTTTGGCAGCAGCGGCTTGAGAAGTGAGACTGGTGGTCGGATCGAAAATATTGGCTATAAACTGAAGAAAAAAGTCTCGCAGCTCACGACCCAAAAAATCAATAAGCCAGATATAGATCGGTTTGGGCGGTTCTTTTCCGCTTTTGATCATATCAATGTAATTATAACCTTTTTTTTGCCAGCCGTCCTCTAAAGGATACATTAAAAATTGCATCCAGATCTTGCCGTCTTCTTCGAAATTTTCCATAGCCGAGGTAATTGCTGCCAAGGGGTCAACCTCAAAGTCACGAAAGGTTTTGATGGGAAAAAATGATTCTTTGACAAATCCCATATCACAACCCACAAAAGCATACCCTTTTTGACCGGCAATCAGGGTGTAGTCTTCCACTGTTTTAATTTCAGCCGATGGATATTGAGCGTAGATTTGACTTTCAACAAAACCCTTAAAATACTCGGGCACAAAAGCATAAAATTTGATGCCTTCCACCCCGGAAGTAATTTCAAATGAAATGTGTTCGACAACCTCGGGAGTGTACTTGATAAGTCCATGTAATGAAGCAAACATTTGTTCAGCGGCCAAAGCGTCTTTCTCATTAAATTTCGGAACCTGTATCGAAAGACACACTCCGTTTTTGATTTCGTATCCCCGACTTGCTTTGCGGTTATGAAGGATTTGACGGACGGCCAGAATGAAGGACAGAAGCAAAATACCGCACCCAATCCAGATTAATTCTTGCCGGTAAAATACAACAAAGCCTTCTAGATTAAAAATATCCATCTTTTACCTCTTTCTCTCCTTGCCCCCCTGTTAATACATGGGTATATTTTACCACAAATTTAATCCTTATGGGATAAAGTTATGAGTTTCGCACATACGGGTATGAGTAACAATTTGTCATCCTGAAGGGAGTGGAACGACCGATAGGATCTAAAAAACTAAAAAGAGGTTCTATGGCTTCACTCCAGAATGACCGATAACACGAAACTCGTGAAAGTAAAATTATTACTCAGAAAGTTAATCCGAATTTTTGTAGAACAGAAACCAACATTTCTAATGGCAACCCCAGAATATTAGTAATTGAACCTTTAATCTCTTTAACCCAAAATAAGGCATCTTCTTGGATCGCATAGGCGCCGGCCTTATCGTAAGGCTTAAACTTAACGATATAGTCTTTTAGAGTCTGTGGAGGAATCTTTAAAAAACTGACGTCGCTTATTACCACTCTTTTCTCGAGTTGGCGTGAGAAAATGTCAAAAACTACCAAAACTGTTATCACCTTGTGTGTTTTACCAGAAAGCTTGGCTAAAGTTTTTAAAGCCTCGGCAAAATCTTTGGGTTTACCGATTGCCTCTTTCCCCAAAAGAATCATCGTATCGGCCCCTAGCACCAATCCTTCGGATTCACCCTTGGCTGCTGCGGCAACTTTTTTTTCGGCATTTTTTAAAATCGCTTTTTGGGGATTAACCGCTCCTTCTATTTTTTCGTTGACCGCTATTTTTTTGACAATAAAAGAAAGGCCTAATGTGTTCAAAAGTTTTTGCCTGCGAGAAGAAGTCGAGGCTAAAATAATCTTTTTAGTGACTGGCATAGATTTTAATTCTTGTTTTTACTTTTAATCTGTCATCCTATAATAATAATTATCGTAAACTCGGTATTGACATTCCACCCATAAATATGATATAAACTAACCGTCTCTCTCCTTTCACGGACCGTGGCCAAATTAGTCACGGTCCTTAAAGGGGGGAGAATTTTTTTGGCCAAATTACTGATTGCTATCCCCTAAAACAATCCTTATTTGAGCCCGCAGTTGATCCTCGGAATTACCGTTCACAACCGTACAGTTGAGTATTTGAGCAAAACGCGCAAGCGTGTAATAGTTTTCCGGCTTGTCAACGAAAACTTCAATATAGGTTTCCGTTTTTCTCTCGCTTTGATTCCCTACCTCAATCACCTCCCCACCCATATTTTTAATGAGACGCGCTGTTTCTAAGGCCAAACCGGAAATCTTGGTCGAGTTTAAAATTTCAATCGTTAACCTTTCGTTTTGGATGGCATCTTCCGAGAAATTTTTGGATGCCAAAAGGTCAAAAGCGTCGGTGTCAATCGTCACCACCTTGCCGATTTGAGGTAAATTCTGCTCGAGGGTAAGGTTGGCCTTGATTTCAAAAAAAGATGAATCTTGAGGATTAATCGTACGCACTCCCCCCAGCAAGGCAAAAATTTCCTGCGGAGAAAAATCTGTCCAGACATATTGATATAAATCGGTTTTGAGTCTTTTCAAATGAAGCAAGTTGCGCCACGAAAATAAGGCCTGCTGCCAATCGCTAAACCCATCTTCAAAGCCCTGCGCACGATCATACCGGATATCGGCGTTGATTACGTTCAAACCTCTTTGATCGGTAACCAGATAACCGTCGATGGGAAGAGCTAAGTTTTCGGAGATTATTTCAAGCAACAAATCTATATTTTGCGTAGGATTGGAACAATTTTGCAGAGTGATATATGAATCTTGAGCCAAAAAGCTGATGTCGACAGGAATAATTAGAAACCGAAGCCTTGAGGAGGCCGGATCAAAAAAAGCCAGTGAGGCAAAAACTATTTTACCGTCAGTTTTTTCCAAATCGTCAAACTGCAAAAGGAGAAAATTGAGCTGGTGTTTTCCGTCCCAGACATAGCTTTTAGCGGAAGTATTCGGGGCTTGAGATAAAGGACTTTTAACAAAACTTAAAAAATTCCAAAATTGGTAAGATAAAAAAACAATCAATAAAGAAAGAGCGGCAAAACTGATTCTGACAAACCATCTCTTGAACTTATTTTCCTTTTGCACGCGGCGCCATTCTGGCTGCTTTTTTGTTTTTTGAAAGGCAGAACGACGGGCTTTTTTTTTGTTTTCCATAAAGCTCCGACTTGAACGCTAGGGTATTGTCTTTATTGTAAAGAATAGTTTGGGCTTTGGCAATAAAAAATCAGCCCCAAGTTGGCTGACAAAAACTTTTCCTTTGCCAATAAAATCTGTGTTATAATTTAAATAGTCGTTATTAGGATTGAATAAAGAGAGGAAAAATCATGCCTATTAACCCAACCGAAGTTCCGCGCTCTGAACTTTTTCTGCCAGCCGAAACGCTGCGAGAGGTTGACCTGCAAGCCGAATTTCTCGAAAGTATCGACCTGACGCTTAATCTTGTCCAACAACCTCAAGATGAAACAGGCATCTTGCCTATTGAAAGAACTACGGTGATGGAAATTAGTCGCGGCCGGCAGGAGCTTGCGGATATGATTGATAGAACGGTTTCGTCTGCAACACCACAGCAACAGCAAGAATTTGACCGCCTCGCCGAACTTCGCCGCGCCGCACAAGAAAAACACGAAGCAGCCTTTGCCAGAGATTTTCAGGAAGCTACCGGCGAAGATTGGTTCGAGCCAGCCGACACTCGTATAGCTCGCCGAAATGCGCCTCAGAAAGAACAGGCGCCGTCATCAAACTGGATTGTCTTGGAAATCGTGAGGCTTAGCCGAGACCACCACGCTCTTCTTGATACCCATAATACGCTTTTTGACAACCCCTACAGTCACGAAAGTCATTTTGGCACAACCCCTTTAAGTTCCGAAGCTGATGCCGATCTTAAGCGTTATTCCAATGAGTTGGGTAAACAGCGGGCTGCAATATATCAAAGGCTCACTCCAGAACAGAGGAAGCTTCGCTCTGATATGTCTGAAGCCTACTGGGCCAGCCGACGCCAGGCAACTGGCGAGTTTGCCAGAAACTTTGAGGACGAAACCGGCGAACCGTATTATCCTCCGCTTCCTGAACCTAAAAAAGACGAGCCGGAGGCAAAACCAGCAAAAAAGCGCAACGAGGTTTACACCCGTAATTGTCCTAAATGCGGTAAACCCTTTACCAGCAGCAAATCCGAGGGTAACTGTTATGACTGCGCCTTGGACAAAATTACCCATGGTCTGCCGCCGGAAGAGGGTGATTTTAACACGGCAGCAATTGTCTCCGGCACATTGACGGCAAAAGAGGCGGAATACCTACAAGAAGATTTACGAAGCGTTGAAGAAGGCACCTCGGTGCGGGAGTAAACTAAACCAACCATTCTTGCTTCAGCCTTTGGAAGCGGTTATCCGCAATCGCCTCGCGGATTTGTTTCATCAATGAAACCAGAAAATAGAGATTATGATAGGTTCCGAGTCTGACGCCTAAAATTTCATTGGATTTATAAAGATGGTGCAGGTAAGCCCGGCTATAGTTTTGACAGACCACGCATTGACACAGCGGATCGACAGGGCTTTTATCAGCCGCGTATTTGGCGTTGGTGATGATAAGATTGAAACGGCTCTTGGATTTTTCCAGCGCGGCAATTTTGGGATGAACGAAAAGATTTTTATGGCGGGCCAAACGTGTTGGAGTGACACAATCAAGCGTATCCACTCCCCGCTCGACCGCTTCGAAAATATCGTCAACTTCGCCGACTCCCAAAAGGTGACGCGGCTTTTCCTCTTCCAGCTCGGGAATAGTCCATTCCAGTGTTTTATACATCAACTTTTTGGATTCACCCACCGCCATGCCTCCGATGGCGATTCCTTCGGTTCCTAACGCATCGATAAACCGTGCACTTTTTTTGCGCAAATCTTCAAAAGTTGATCCTTGAATAACCCCATATAAACTCTGACCCGATGCTAGAAACTGTGGTCTTAGACCTGCCTTGGTCTTTGTCCTGAGTCTCTTAAATTCCTTCAACGATCTTTCCGCCCAACGATGAGTTCTTTCCATGGATAATTCGGCATAGGCATAATCCACCGGATAGGGCGTACAGTCGTCAAAAGCCAAGATTATATCAGCACCCAACTGTTTTTGGATTTGAATTGATTTTTCGGGTGTTAAAAAATGCTCACTGCCATCCAGATGGGATTTGAATCGAACGCCTTCTTCGGCAAATTCGGCCAAAAACTGGTTTTTCCCGGTTTTTGACTCCTTGAACGTCATCCTGAGACGCCGAATCGGCACCGAAGGATCCAGCTTGCCTGCACAAACAGGCGAAGCGTTTTCATACGGCGTTTCATACCTACCTGCAATTTTTAATTTTTCTTTTTCAATTTTTAGTTTTAACTTCCCCAATCCTAAGGAAAACACCTGAAATCCGCCCGAATCGGTCATGATCGGCCCATCCCAACCCATAAATTTATGTATCCCTCCTAATTCCTGAATAATTGCTGCGCCTGGCCGTAAATAAAGATGGTAGGTATTTCCGAAAAAAATCTGCACCTCGATTTCTTTGAGTTCCTGCGGAGAAAGAGCCTTGACGGAAGCCTGCGTTCCCACCGGCACAAAGGATGGAGTTTCAACCTTTCCATGAGGCAGACTGATCGTTCCCGCCCGGGCATCTGTATTTTTGTCTTTTTTTAGAATTTCAAATTTCATATAATTTTATCCTGCTTTTCTGCCAAGAAAGTAGCGGCGATCGCAAGAATCGCCATGATTTAACCTATGGAAACCTAAAGGTTTCCGCTACAACTCCGTATCTTTGCGCTTTCTTCCTGTGAATACCCACACCCACAATATTTTTGCAGATACATTCCTTGTTCCCGCGCCATCTTTCGGCTCTCTTTGTATCCTTTGACAAAATCTTCTTCATAAAAAAGAAGGTGGTATTTACGTGCCAGGCGCCGCCCGATCTCCCGCAAAGCAATTTGATTTTGATAGGGTGAAATTAAAAGCGTGGTCGTAAAGGAAAAAATGCCCAGTTCGACCGCCTTAAGTGCGGTTTGTTGCAAGCGTAGCCGGTAACATTCCCTGCACCTTTTCCCAAAAAGCGTCTCGCCTTTTAAGGCTTTAGCATGGGTTGCAGGATCATATTTCCCTTCCACCAACATCAGCTGTTCATTTTGAAAAAAGGTGCGGGCGGTTAAAAGTCTTTGGTAATATTCTTCCCGCGGATAGATGTTGGGATTAAAGTAATAGCCGACGATCTCAAAGTTTTTTTCTCTAAGTCTTTTGGTAAAATAGGTCGCACACGGCCCGCAACAGACATGAGTTAAGATTTTTTTAGTCACTCTTTGCTCCTTTTTCTCGCTATTTTAACATGAAAGTAGAATTTAGGGTATAATCAACGTAAATCCATTGGTGTCATCCTGAGGACCCGCCGACTCGGCGGGGACGTGAGGATCCCGTCGGACTTAGGATCTAAGTACGGATTCCTGACCGAGTTCAAGGATCCCGTGAAAATTGGGTCAAACCAACGGGATTCCGCATCCACCGCAATCAGCGGGATCCCGCCAAAGGCGGTGACAAGTGCGGAATGACACTCTACTTCCCGACGAGCACAGGCGACAGTTTTTTGTTACTTTTTTCTGTAAAAAAGCAAATGATACCATTTATGCAAACCAAACTTTTCGACTACCACTTAGCTAAAGAGTATATTGCCCAGAAACCTATCTTTCCGCGCGACCGTTCACGACTGATGGTTTTGGATAGAAAGAATAAAACTATTACTCATTCTCATTTTTACGATCTGCCGCAATTTTTGAAACCCACCGACGTTCTGGTTTTCAATCAGACCAAGGTCATCCCCGCCCGTCTTTTAGGTTCCAAAGAAAACGGTGCTAAACTTGAAGTTCTTCTCCTGCATCAAGTTGACAACGTCACCTGGGAAGCGTTAACCAAGCCTGGCCTAAAAGAAAATCAGCAAGGCTTTTTTGACAACCACCTTACCGGCATGATCCTCAAGGTATTACCAACAGGTAACCGTCTTATCAAGTTTAATCAAAAAGGTAAATCATTCAAAGAGACCCTAAACCAAATCGGTCTTATGCCCACCCCGCCTTATATCAAGGAAAGACTAAAAAACCCGGCCTGGTATCAAACCGTCTATGCAAAAATTGAGGGCTCGGTAGCTGCCCCAACCGCCGGATTTCATTTCACCAAAAAACTTATTGAGAAATTGGATAAATTAAGTATACAAAAAGAATTTATTACCCTGCATATCGGCCTTGACACCTTCCGTCCTATACGTACCGACAGATTAGAGGATCACGCAATCCATTCGGAATGGGGTGAGGTTGACAAAAAAACAGCCGACAAGTTGAATGAATATAAAAAGGAGGGCCGACGCATCATCGCCGTCGGAACAACAGTGGTACGTACTCTTGAATCCGCCACTTCTGTCATCCTGAGGCCCCGCCGAATCCCTGCCTCGCCGGCAGGCGGGGGCGGGGACGTGAGGATCCCATTGGAATGTGCTTATTCCTACGGGATCACTCGCTACTCTCGGGGTAACAAGACTATCAAACCTTTTTCCGGCAACACCCGTCTTTTTATCTATCCTCCCTATAAATTCCAATTTGTTGACGGTGTCATTACCAACTTCCATTTGCCGAAATCCACTCTTTTGGCGCTGGTGTCGGCTTTTGCCGGAAGGAAATTTGTTTTAGAAGTCTACGAGGAAGCCAAACGCAAGGGATACCGTTTTTTTAGTTTTGGGGATGGAATGTTAATTATGTAGAAGAATGGAAGCACGAAGCTGATCGACGGCTGAGTTAAACCCCGCGCTTCCATTCTGTGGTCCATAGCTGCTTGTCAGATGTATTAAAACAAGCGCCGTTGGCACCAGGTTGTCTACCATTCTTCCCTCAGTCCAAACATGACTGCTATATCTTGCCAGGAAGTAAACAGTATGCTTGGAATCTGGAATTCTCTTTGCAGACGAAATATTGTCGTCCGCTTGTTATCGACGTAAACCGCCGCCTTCTCCAGGCGAAGAACCGCAGCTTTTCTCCGAACCGTATCCCCCAAACTACCAACTTTGTACAAGGCATGACGGGGAATTCCATAGTGGTTGAGTAGCGGCTCGATGGTCCACCATAGAATCCACGGACGGGCTGTCGCGATGATGATTCTATGGCCACTATCGAAAAGACCGTTAAGAACGTCTACTGCTCCTGTAATTGGCCTTTGACTTGATGGATGAAGGATTACACCATCCAAATCAAAGCCAAGGTACCAAGGAACCATAGAGGTTATTGCGGGAAATGTGACCATCTTGTCTCCTCCTTTGCATTGAGGAAGCGCGAAATGACATGTGGTGTAGTCATCCAGCGCTTTCTGTCCAATTTCAATCAGTCTTCGCTCATCTTGCCTGTTGCCATTTCACCTCGGCCTCGTCCAGGATCAGCGCAGAGATGGTCGGCCGAAGCGGCTGGCGGTAGAACACCCATCCATCCTCGGTCTCAATCCAGTCACCGTGGCCCATGAGGATGCCAAGCACTCTGGCGGCACGGTCACGTCCCACCATTTCCTCTTCCGACAGGTGCTCGAGCGCTTCCCAGCGCCCGCCGTCTTCCAGCTCTGTGGCCGGGGAGTACCAGACAACCAGATGTTGGCCGTGGTTGCCTGGGCATTTTTCTGCCCAGTTGGGATCGTTGGGCGTCACGAGATCGCTTCGCCCGCAGAACGGGCAGGGGCCGATACACGAGTTCTGTTGTCCATGGTGTCTATCTCCTTTACCATGAGTGTGGTGTGCAAACAAAAACCTATATAAATGGATATTATACATAGCCATCTCTTGTCTATGCAAATGAATCTATTTTTCGCACCCTGTTAAACACAAAAAGCTGCCTTCATGACATATGAGTAAACCCTACCAAGGAACCCATTAATATCATAAAAGCAGCTTTCTGCCTGCAAGTACTAGTATCTGTATCAAAACCATAACTCAATTTTTTTCCCTTCAAGGGTTCAATCCTCATGAGGATTGAACCCTCTTGTTATTCTTTTTTCCTTTCTCAAAAACCCATGACATCCATGAGTTCCTGGGAAAGAAGAAGGAAGGCCGCCAGAGTCCTTAAAAAGGCTGTCGGTCAAATGATCCAATCTTGACAGTAAACTTTCAATCTGTGATAATGAGAACCAATGAGCAAAACACTTCTTCCTAAAAATTATGCCTGGATTAAGAAAAATTTTTCCAGCCTGGTCAAACGGTATGGCGGTCAATATATAGTCGTGGCCGGTGGTGAAGTTTTTGTAGGCAGAAAGCCTCAAATCCTGGAAAAGGAGGCCAAAAAGAAATATCCTAAAGAGGTTCCCATCGGCACACCTATTCCCAAACCTGAAGATTTTTCATGCGCTCTCTAACTTTTCCCTACCTTGAATATCGCGGACACAAAACTCCCATCATTCCTCTGGCTCTCAAAATCAAAAACGAATGGAAAGAAACTATTGCCTATGTTGATTCTGGCGCGACCTACTCTATTTTTAAAGTTGAAGAGGCGGAACGCTTTGGTTTAAATTACAAAACAGGCCAAAAAGAATGGGTTGTGGTTGGCAATGGCAGCTACATGCCCATTTTTCTTCATTGCTTGCCAATAAAGATTGGCGATGAGGAGTTTTGGGCCACCATCGCTTTTTCACCCAATTTAGGTGCCGGTTTTAACCTCATTGGCCGTAAAGATATCTTTACCCATTTTGACGTTTGTTTCTCTGATTCCAAAGCAACCGTCATCTTTACTCCCGTCAAAAAACTTTAATCCAAAAAGTACTCTTCTTACTAATCACCCTATTTAATTTTTAAAGAGCAAAAAGAGCAAATCGAGTAACTAGTTTCTAGTTGCTCGTCTCTGGTCACTAGAAATTAGCAACCCAAGACTAGCAACCAATAAAATCCGCAGCTCAATCTTTTTCCCTTCAAGGGTTCAACCTTTTTAGAAATCTTTGAGGGTTGAACCCTCTTGTCATTAGCTGTTAATCCTTTTGTCCCCAGTTAAATATTAGAAGTAACCTGTTGTCTGTTATTAACTTTCCTTTCTCAAAAAACCATCTTTTGATGATTTTCTGGGAAAAATGCCTGTGTTTTATGTTATAATGTACTTATGCATCACTGGTCTGTTGACATAAAACATCTCTCATGCTACCCCCGACAATACACCCGCTGGAAACTTGAACAGCGGATTAACTTTGGCTTAGGCAAAAAAAAGTTGTCCCAAAAGGAGCTTAAAAAATTTTTGCCAGAACTTGATCTCGATCCAAAAAAGAAGCACTATCTTGAGTTTTTACTCCGCTCATGAAAAAAACCGAAATCTTAACTTCTACCCAAAAACAGTTACTGGACATTCTCCGCGCCCAACCAACCTTCTTTGATACTTTTTATCTCACCGGTGGAACGGCCCTGAATGCTTTTTACCTGCCTTACCGCTTTTCTGAAGATTTAGACTTTTTCTCCGAACAAACTATCGACACCCAATCTCTTATCTCCTTTATAAAAACTGCCAAACCAAAACTGGGCTTTAAAACCTATCAGTTTACCGCTTCTTTTAACCGTAACCTTTTTATGCTCAACTTTCCCCATGAACTGCTCAAAATAGAGTTTACTTACTTTCCTTTTCCGCCCATTTATCCGCCTCAAAAGCATGATCATCTCAAAGTAGATAGTCTTTTTGATATTGCGGTTAATAAGCTTTTTACTATTTATCAAAAACCGCGCAGCCGTGATTTCGTCGATCTTTACATGATTCAAAAAGAATACCGTTTCACGATAGCCAAGCTTATTGCAATGGCCCAAAACAAATTTGAGACATCTCTTGATCTGCTGCAGCTGGGGACTCACTTTATGCAAGCCTCTGAAGTAAAAGACTACCCACGGCTTATCAAGCCGCTTTCTCCTTCTTTATGGCAGAATTATTTCTTGGCCGAGGCTAAAAAGTTTAAAAAGGCGATTATTGCCTAATCTGCTGTTTTCCATACCTATTGTTTTTTAAAAGAGCAAACCGGCTTACAAGATCGTCATCCCGAGCGCAATCGAGGAATCCCGTTCGCATTAGTACATACCTATGGGATTCTTCCCCCGCCAAGGGCGGGGTCTGAATGACGTTAATCTTGCAAGCCTTTCTCAAAAAACCATGTTTTCCATGATTTTCTGGGAAAGAAGAATGCCCAAAAACACAATATACTTGACCTAATCTTCAAAAACGTGTATCTTTGAAAACATATAGGAGTCAAAAAATGGCCTCAGTTTGTAAAGAACTACAATTTAAAGTCGTGATTGAGCAAGACGAAGATGGTCTTTATGTTGCTTCAGTTCCCGAATTGGAAGGGTGTTACACCCAGGGAAAAACTCTGGAACAAGTTAGAAGCAGAATAAAAAGTGCCATTGAGTTAGTCCTGGAAACCGATCAGCAAACTGTAAAAGACAAGCTCAGATCCCCCCAAGCTACTCCAAGATTTTTTGGTATCGAAGATATTACAATCAAATATGCCTAAACTTTCCCCAACCAGCAGTAAAAAACTTATCCGTATCTTAGAAAAGAGTGGTTTTGTTGTTGTCCGCCAAAAAGGCAGCCATGCCAGACTAGAACACTCTGACGAGAGAAAAACCACCATTCCGACTCATTCGGGTGAAAAGATCGGTAAAGGACTCTTAAGAAAAATCCTTCGTGATACCAACCTTTCTCCAAAAGAACTCCAAAAGCTAAGATAATTGTTAAAGAGCAATTAGCTCACAAAGTGTCACCTTGAATTCGTTTCAGGATCTATAGGATGACGGTGGGGTATTATTCAGTTTTTGTTGTAAGGTGCAATTCTGTATTTCGTTCGCCTGCCGGCGAACTCATCAGCCCCGCTTTGCGGGGGATACAGGCTTCCGAAGACATGAGGTTGTGCAGGGAGAATTGCTCCCGCTGCAGAAGCTCACGCTTCGGACCGTCTGGTTGGATTACGGCTCCAACCGGCACTTCAATACCCTCAGCGTGACTGGAATCACGCTTTTCTTTGGGCTACGATATCTTTATCTATAAATCCTTCTTCATCTTGTCGATGAAGGGTGTTTCTATAGATTAGTCCCTTGCGGGACCTCCAGCAGGATATCGCATTGGGTTCTCCCAAAAGAGGTTACTCTTTCAGGTTACGGCCTCCCCAGGCCATCTCTGTCACCAGGCTCCGAGGAAGAAGCCGACGGTGACGACCAGTCCGCCTAGCGCCGCAAAACAAATCATCGCGACGCAGACGATTACGATTGTCCGTTTCTATTTCTCTGTCATTTTTTCCTCCTTATGACAGAAACTTCGCCAATGAAGGCGACCCTGAGCTAGTATGTACACATTAAGCTATCCCTAGGTAGTAGCTTTCGCCCCTACACCATCGATAGCGCCTTCCTTGCGGACGGCAGTCTTGAGCTTTTCATCGGGCCCTTTTTGGCTTTTTCTTGTTCGTGCCCATTCAGCGCTTATTTAGCTTCAGCATACCCTTGCTATTTTAGGGGCGTACGCTTGAGCTTTTTTCACGCGTTGGGCGCTTGAACCTAGAACTCGTAGAGCGTCCGGTAGCCGACGAAGCGGAAGACGCTGGTCTTGACGGTTGTCCCGTCCTTGACCATGTCCACGCTCTCCCGCTTGGTCACGCTCTCGACGAGCGCTGCGCCCGCCCGGCGGGCAGCCGCGTTGACGGCCATTGCCAACTGCTGCTGGCCCATGGCCTGCACGATATCGCCCTCGGCGACACCGCCGACCGCGTCGACGATCTTGAGGGCTTGGGCGATGAACCAGTCCCGCCCCAGCGTGAGGTCATCCGGGACGTTGAGCAGGGCCTGCCGGCCCAGATACTCAACGCCCTCGGTGGGCGTCCCCTGCCCTTTGGCCGGGTCGGGGGTCGCACACATGGCCACGAGGCGGTAGGCGCCCATGGCGCGGGCTGCCGCGACTTGGGCTTCACTCGGGTTGTGCTGCATCGCAAAAATCATGGTAGCCATTTTGTCCCTCCTTCAGGGTTTGGGGCTTCCGGCTGAGCCGGACTGGCTTGCCCCATGAATGTGGTTTGCGCGGGCGGCACGGTGCTGCCCGCTTGGTCGACAATCTCGGGCGCGGGGCTGAAGTTTGCCCCGCACCCGGCCGTTGCCCGTCAGTGCGTTGCCGCGCCAGTTGCATGCTGCAACTGGCTTTCTGCCCAGGCTGCTCGCCGGACGATCGCAAGGAGCGAACTGGCGACCACGAAGGCCGTTTGCTCCCGGATCGCCGCGATCGCCGCGTCGTGCTGAGCCGCCGGAATTTGTTCCAGCATTTCAGCCACGAGGCGGTCGATGTCCGCCAGGAAGGCGTAACCCTCGTTGAGGATTTCATCATCCCCGCCGAAGATTTCCTTCCACAGCGGCGCGAGCTCGCGCCTTTCAGGCGCTTCGCGGCTGAACCGCCTCAGCTTCGCCTCGAACTGCTGGCGAATGCTTTGAGCGGTTCCCGACCGACGGACGTTTCGCTTGGTGGCCATGGTGTCCTCCTTTGGTGGATTTTGGATGGCCATGCGCACGATCGCGCAGGGACATCCACACAAAAAAACGTGTCTTCCTCCACCGTAGGCTTTCCATGACCACTCCAAAGGCCGGACTGCTCATCCCGGGATCTGCGTTCACCTTGTAGCTTGCTCCTTTGACTACCGGAGAATCTCACTACAAGGTCATCCGCCCAGGACAAACAGAACCAGCCCTCCTCTAAACTCGAGGGTTCTAATAGCCAGCGTGTGACTATCACAATCCCCGAGTCTAGAGTTGATGTAGAAATGACGTCCTCCCCGGGCTAAAGCCCGGGGTTTCCTTGATTTCTTGCGGAAAAACATTGGACGCTCTCATCCACGGGCTAAAGCCCGTGGTTTTCCCGCTTCGAAAATAAGTTTTAAAGTGCGAGACTAGGTTCAAAATTATTTTTGGTGCTTTTTCTTGAGGACTTTTACTCAAACAAAAACACCAAAAAATACTTGTTTAAACCGCAGACTTGGTGCTATACTATCCTTATCATGGAAAAACAAGTCTTAAACTACCGAGTTATCATTGAAAAAGAAACCTATCCCGATGGAACACTCGTCTATACCGCCTATGTTCCTACCTTAGGAGTCACCGATTATGGTCCAACTATTGACGCGGTTTTACAAAGCCTTAAAGATGGCATTCTGCTGGCCATTGAATCTTTAGCAAAAGATAGCGAAGAAGTGCCGGTTGATCATCCGGAAGAAACCATCATCGTCAATACCCAAGTTGTTTTGCCAAAGAAAGTCTCCCTAAACACAACATGACTACTAAAATCCCGCCCTTTGTTAAACCTCAACAAGCTATCAGGACTCTTGAACGCTTGGGATTTGTCAAAGTTGGCGCTCGTGGAAGCCATGTGCGGTTAAAACACCCAGATGGCAGGTGGACGCAGGTTGCCGTACATCCTCGCCCCATCCCGAAAGGAACCTTAAGGGCAATCTTGCGACAGGCGGAAATTCCCCTAGATGAATTCCTAAAAAATCTCTGATTTTAAGGTGCAATTTCGTGCTTTTCGGAAAAATATCTCCATGGCGTAGATTTCCTTCTGTCGTTTCGATTCACCGGTAGGTGATGAGAAATCCCGTTTGAGATGACAAAAAGTCACAAAAAACTCTTGTAACTTGCCCACCGTTCCCCCTTTTGGAAGCTCACCCATGGCCACTCTAAAGACTAGATTGCTCATCCCGGGATCTGCGTTACCCTTGTAGCTTGCTCCTTTAACTACTGGAGAATCTCACTACAAGGTCATCCGCCCAGAACAAGCAGAACCAGCCTTCCTCTAAACTTGAGGGTTCTGATGGCCAGTCATGTGACCATCACAATCCCCGAGTCTAGAGAATTGTAGAAATATGTTGTAATGTGCAAATTGAGTTACAAGTTGCTGGTTACTGGCAACTATAAACTAGCAACCAGAGGCCAGAAACTGTGACTTGCTGTTGACAAAAACCCACTCATTCATCTACAATCAAACCACTATGTTAAACAAAATCATTGTTGAACAAACCAAGGATTATTTACTCCTCAAAATCCCGCGCCGAATGCTCAAGAAGAGCGTCCTTAGGGTATCTGATAAAGTCTCCAAACCCCAAGAATTAACCGAGGAGGAAGTTTTACACCTTGTAGCTCAAGGAAATAAGGGGTTCTCCCAAAACAAACTCAAGCCTGTCTCTTCTTTAAAAGAACTTTGTAATGTGCCATGATAAAGATCTTTCCAACCTCTCACTTTTCTCAATCGTTTCGTAGACTTCCTTCTTCAATCCAAAAACTGGCCGATCAAAAAACTCAACTTTTCAGGAAAGATCCTTTCGATTCGCGTTTAAAAACCCATAAACTCAAAGGTAGACTTTCAAGACTTTCTTCCTTCTCGGTGAATTACCAATATCGCATTCTCTTTAAATTCATTGATCAAGAAAAAGTGCTTTTTTACGATATTGGAACCCACCAAATCTACCGATGAAGTCTGACTTTTAAGGTGCAATTTTGGTGCTTTTTCTTGAAGGTTTTTCCCCCAAACAAAAACGCCAATTTTCTTCTGTTATATATAAATCTACTAACTCGCCCTGCGGTTTTTAAGCTTCAGGGCTTTTCAAAAAACTTTATGTCCGGGAAAGAACGCATTTTCATCATTTTCGATGGCAGTAATTTCTACAATCGCTTAGAAAAGATTGACAGGCTCTTTTCTCTTTAGGTATAATCAAGCCACTATGAAAATTTATACTTTCCGTACTATTATTGAAAAAGATGCCCCCGGCTATCATGGATATGTACCGTCCTTACCCGGTTGTCATACCTATGGCATAACTATTGAAGAGACTAAATCAAACCTTAAAGAGGCGATTCTCTGCCATTTAGAAAGCCTTCTTTTAGACAAACAAGAAATTCCCCAGGAAGAGTCGCTTGAGGTAATTCAGACTGTTTCGGAACAAGAACTAAAAATTAATTCTCATCCTCAAAGTAATCTTACCTATGCCTAAAATACCTGTCTTAAAATCATCCCAAGTGATTCAAGTACTGCAAGTATCTCGGCTTTGAAAAACATCACCAAAAAGGTTCCCATGCTTTTAAGCATCCCGATGGTCGTAGAACCACCATTCCTATACACCCCAGTCAAACAATTCCTCGCGGTACTCTACGCGGAATTATTAACGATTTAAGGCTAAACGTTGAGGAATTCGTCAAACTTCTCTAGCTTTTAAAGTGCGATTATTATTCTGAATTTGCTTAAAAGGTCATTTCGGCCTCTGGAGTAAACCCAGAAATTATCCGCTCCAATGTATATGAGGTTTTTACCCCCATATACGCAAAAACTCTCCGTTTCAAAGGAGAGTTCGCGCTTGTTTTTTCTCTCTCCTCTATTATTCTTGTCATTCTGATCCTCCAGCTGGCGGAGAAAAATCCCGAATGGTTTGCTTTACACCTCCGGGTTCCTCACGTCGTCCCCGCCC
>Ga0210049_1000785_pt1 | contig 28262 bp, 26 predicted proteins | sample CryGeyCG2014_300_2_FD_183964 | JGI IMG/M metagenome (GOLD analysis project Ga0210049, IMG submission 183964) | Groundwater microbial communities from aquifer - Crystal Geyser CG06_land_8/20/14_3.00 (SPAdes) (version 2) | ecosystem: Environmental > Aquatic > Deep subsurface > Groundwater | place... | reverse complement strand
TAAGGGAATAGAGGAGATGGTGTCGATTATCAACAGAATTGTCGGTAGGACAGGCATTTCTGCCTGTCCTGTTGCAGATGACAGGCAAGAATGCCTGTCCTACCGATTAATCTCCATATCTCCCCCCTTATCCATTTTACCATAATGAGAATTGCTGGGTAGGGGTATAATGGGTTAGGTAATAATTCATCCGATATAAAATATTAGACAGGCTGAAACAAGAGTTCCTGAGCCATTCGCTTGCACACCTGTATCTATCTGTGGTTTAATTCCATAGTTAAGTAGTTACGGTCTAACATGAATTCTGCTCAGGGAGGGTATAAATTGCGATTTTTCGGTGAGGATTAAGGCGTTCAGGTTTGCAATAGTGTGCTATTGCAAACCTGAACAACACACAGCTATCGTTGATTAAGACCAGCAAAAAATTATTACTGTTAGGTTGACAAGCGACCGTAGCTATTCGTGTGTATAAATAATAGTTAAGACCGATACAAGTATCGCAATAATAATTCCTACATATGTTAATATGGTACTATGTCGATGTCTTTGCGATTCGATTCTGTGTTGCTCACTTATTTTATTTAATTCCTCTCTGCTATTTTCAAATTGTGCAGCTATTTGTTGGATCTCAATAAAAAGTTGAGTACATTCTTCCCAGAATGCAACTCTTTCATTGGTTCTCGGTTTAGTAATAAAATCCCTTATCTCTGAAATCCTGATTTTGATCGCTGTTAAATCAGGAATAATTGGTGTAATAACAACAAGTCTATAATCATAAAAAAATAATTTCAGTACCTCTAAATAAAATGTAATTCCAACCTCTATGGCATCATAAATAGCTCTTTTGCAATGCTTTAGGGCTTTATTAAGTTCTCTCGTTGCAGTCTTATGGGTATTTGCTACAGTGGCTTTTGATAAATGATAACCTGCATAACGAAGCTCATTGACAGAAGGGATATACAAATTGTTATCCAGCACTTCGATTAGTTTCACCTTTTGTTCTGCCAATTTGTAATATTCATTTACAACAACGAAAAGCTTTGAAAGCTTTTTCTGTGTTTTTGGTGTCAACTTGCCTCTTGCTATTAAATTAATCATCCATCCTCCAAACATCGCCCCAAAAAAATAAGCCTCTATTGTTTAAAACCATAGAAGCTCGAAGGTGGTAACACCAATTAACTATTTAAATAATCTATCAGTATTCCTGCATTCAGCCAAGGATTAGGACAAAAAATCATATTGTTCCAAAACCTTCTTGCGAGCATCTTGATCTTTTTTAGTAAGATAGTTGCCCATCTGTAAATTGACATTGCCTCGAGTAAATCTTGAAACAATATTTTTGACTATCGCAGAATTCTTGGTTGCCTTTTTTTCCATCAAGACATTTGACTCGTTATTACTCTTCATAATTGTTCTCCTCAAGAACTAATAAAAACAGATTGTCTATTGATACTAAGTGATAGGAATTTTGATTTTTGGGTGAAATGGAAGAGGCGACATAAAATATCCGCCCGGTAGTGGATATCTTTTTTAACCCCCTTTTGCAAATGATAGAAATCAAAATTTAGTAACTCAAGCTACATCTCTATGCCAGAGATACTATCTATTATCAGGCAGTATATCATTAATATCCTATTTTGTCAACATCTTTTTAATATTTTTACAAATTAAGTATTCTAGGAAATCATTGCATAGCTTTCAACGCTCTCTTTTGGCATATACACCCGCGGAATATGTGAATTAATTCCGCATAAAATCTCATAACTGATTGTACCACAAATATCTGCCAATTCATCTACTCTTATCTGCCCGCCAAACAAAACAACCTCATCACCTATTTTAACATCAGGAATGTGGGAAACATCTATCATGCAAAAATTCATAGTTACTGTTCCAATGATTGGTGCCCTTTGTCCATGAATTAGAACCTCAGCCTTATTTGATAATGCTCGCGGGTATCCATCTGAATAACCAACCTGTATGGTAGCCACCTTCAGCCTTTTTTTTACATAAGTTCTGCCATAGGAAATACCGCCATAAACAGGAAGAAAACCATGCACAGGCAAATCCTTTGGCATATCCTTCAGATGGATTATCCTTGTCTTAAACGACATGGCTGGTTGAAGGGAAACCAATTGTGAAACTGATTTTGATGGAAAAAGCCCATAAATAGTTATCCCAGATCGCACCATATCTAATCTCATCTCCGGCAAGTCAAGGATTGCCCCTGAATTAGCAATATGAGTAATTGGCACAGAAATGCCTATTTTTTTCAAACGGCTGATAATCCCATTAAACCGTCGAAATTGCTCATAAGCATAGGACTTGTTAACAGAATCAGATGCTGCCAGATGCGAAAAAATCCCCTCTATCTCTATTCCTGGTAACGAATGAACCTTTTTTATAAACTCAAAAGCATTGGTGTATAACACGCCCAGCCTGGCCATACCGGTATCTATCTTGACATGTATCTTTATGGAAAAATTTCTTGATGAAGCTATTTCAGAAAAGGCAACAGCCTGCTCCCATAAAAAAATGCTGGGTGTAATAGAATAATGAACACAGTCCCCTACATCCTCTATCCTGATTGTACCAAGGTTCAAGATAGGGCAGTTAATCCCTGCCTCTCTTAATTGAATCACCTCATTCAGACTGGCTACTCCAAGCCGTTGCACCCCAGTATCAACAACTGTTTTTGCCACTGCCACAGCCCCATGACCATAGGCATCTGCCTTGACAATAGCCATTATCTGACAGGAATTTCCGACAATCCTCTGGATTTCTCCTACATTATGCCTGATACTGTCTAAATTAACCTCAACCCATGAAAGTGGTTGCATAATAATATTTCCCTATAACTCTCCATTTTTTACTTGAATTGTAGCATATTCAGGATTAGAAGTCAAGAAGATTTTCAGGCAGATGGTAACAGGTCAGTAAATGGTAGATGAAGCATCTTGCTTCGTATTTCCCTTCTCACGCTGGCGGAGGCAGTTGAGTAGAAAATCTACGTCGTGCATTAATTGTAGATAAATAGGGACAGCGACTATTTTTGTTAAGGAGATATTGGATTGGAGTAAATATCTATTTATGGTTAAAGGAAAGGAGATAATAGAGCGGATTAAACTTGTACTATAGACAGGACGATCTGCTGGAATCGAAGGGTTTGTGATAAAATTAGAAAAATTAGTTGGAACGAGTATTAATGGGAAAACTATAGAGGAAGACCATGTAAAAACTAAATAAATGGTCGCTGTCCCTATTTATTCTATTTATTACAAAGATAGCCAATGACCTGCTTAGAAGAGAATTAGTTGCCTGTGTGCCATGTTAGGAATAATTTATTAACCACTGATGAACACGGATAAGCACGGATAAATCTTATATTTTAAAAAAATCCGTGTTAATCTGTGTCAATCTGTGGTAAAAATAAAAATAAGGAGGAAAATAAAATGAAAAATTTATTATTAGGACGGAAAAAGCAAATAGCAATCCTTCTCCTATTGATAGGAGGAGGGATTGCTACGGCTGCCGGCTTGATTGCAGCTAACGCCAGTAAAAATGCTGGGCCGGTAGTCGCATCAAATTCTTCTACTTCGCCGGTTGTGGAGGAGGAGACCACGGCACCAGCGACGGCGGCACAAAAATTGGAGAACAAGGGGACGATTTATGTCTCCTGCGAGTCAGATGAGGCGACTATTTTCCTTTTGAGGGAGAAAAATGGGAGATATGAAAAAATAAAGGAAGTTATTGGTTCAACAGTATTTTCTGTTGATATCGGCTATAAATACAAAATTATGGCCAAAAAAGAGAAATATTTGACCTGGACCTCGCAGGAGATCAACATAGATACTCCCGAGCAAGAGGAGGAAGTGATTGCTCGGATGAAGGAGGATCCGAACATCCCAATTGAAGGAGGAGACGAAGTGTGGCATATTTAGGCAGTTAATTAGCGTATTAAGAAAAATTATAAGGAGGTGTGATGACAAAAGAGAGGATAATATTTATTAATCCTCTCTTTTTAATTTTAATAACATTCTCCTTTAAAATTACCAATAATATTAATTGGAACATGCATATTTATAGGTTTTTTATCTTTTATAAATTCTTCTTCCGGAAAAAGCACACAATCTTTATTATCAGCATCACACTTTCTCCCTAAAAAAGTTTATTATTTTTCATATATACCCATCCACAATTATAATCTTCAGAAACTGCTTTTATTGATTTTTCCCCTTTATATTTTTGAAAATTAGATATATTAATCAAAGAAACTTTTTTCGTCTCAACTATTTTTTTGTCCTTATTAACAGCTATACAAATTTTTTCACTTAATTCTTCTGCCCTTGTCATTATTCCAACACAATTTTTATATTTAACACCACATGCACAAAAAATAGTTGCAAGAGGTCCCCCATAATTATTACAATCTCTTCTACAAAAAGTAATATTTCCCCAATCTGATTCTCCTTCTTCCATCTTCAACGGCTCTGTTCTTATCATCGCCACCTGTGGCATTTTGAGGGAGACGAGGGCGGGGTTGATGGAATAGAGAATGGTATAGGAGCCAAGGGCTAAAATTAAACCAATTAAACTATTTGAAATCATTGTTTTTGCTGAATCCAATTGACCTTGATTACCCATTGCAGTCATCCATCTAACCCCGGCAATCATAATCATTATCACAGCCAAAAGCGCGGCGAGCGCGACCGCAAATTTCAAAGTAGAACCTTTTGGCGTCATATAACATTTACCTGATGACTCCGACACAGCAATTCTAATTTTGGCATTAATTTTGTAGCCCAAGATTCTATCTTGGCTTATCCATCCCCATTTTATAAAGCCAACATAGAATGTTGGGCTACATTTTTTGCCTTTCGATTTCCATAATGAGAATTGCTGACTCCGACAGAAAATAAATTGACAATTTTAAAATAATGTAGTATGATATGTATATCGAAAAGGAGATTGATTGAGATGGAAAGGGTTATTTCACCTACTAAACTCATTGCCTGTTATGTAATAATCAGCATTATTTTCATAGGCTGTGTTTCCATTTCAGGAACATTACCGGAATTGCAACCATCTCCCACTTCTCAAGAACCACCCAAAACTCCATCTAAATACCCCAAACACTATAAAGATGGAAGAATAGAAATAGGGGAAAATATCTTCTTCTACGCCTCGTTTGGGTCATCAGGTAAGAATTTTACTCAATTTGATAATCCACAAGATATAGCCGTAGATAAAGATGGTTATTTATATGTTGCTGATACCGGCAATCATCGGATTCAAAAATTTACTTCACAGGGTGACTTTGTAGGAATAATTGGCACAAATACTTTAGTTTTTAGCCCATCAAGTCTAACCATAGATAATGAAGGGAAAATGTATGTTATTGACACAGATAATCTTATAAAATTAAGTCCACAAGGGGAGATATTAAGGACAATCAGGATTAACGACCCCAAAGGGATAGCAGTAGAGGGTAATAATCTCTATATTACCGGTGAGAATAAAATATTATGTTTTGACTCATCATTATTAAATCTTAAATGGACTTTATCGAACAACTATGAGGACTGGAATCCCTTTGGAATAGCAGTAAGGCAAGGTTATATTTATGTTACTGATATTAAAAATAACCGTGTCTGCCAAATATTAAAACGAGGAAATTCCAGTAGTTGGATATGGAGTGTCCAAGGGATACTGAATAAACCGTTAGGGATAGCGGTTAATGATAATTATATCTATGTTGCTGATACTCATAATCATAGGATTTGGCTATTTGAGAAAGGGTTAGATAAAATAGCAAATTTTGGTGCTCAAGGTAATGCTTTGGGCGAGTTTAACAACCCATCTAAAATAGCAGTAAAAGAAAATAGGATTTATGTTGTAGATACAGGTAATTGCCGAATTCAAATCTTTGAGTTTTTTGTTGACTTATAATGAGAATTTTGATAAAATAGAGGCATTGAGGGAAATTCGCTTAAGTCTTGTAGAATACTAACTGGACCCTAACTAATTTTAGGAGGTGCAATGATGAGTAAGAGTATTACATTTGATGAAAAACTTTTAGTTGAGGAAATTAAACAATTACCTACGGAGAAGGTAAAAGAAGTATTTGATTTCGTAGAATTCCTAAGAAATAGAGAAGAGGATATTAGAGAAATAACTAAATTATCTGAACCGGTTTTTAATCGTATATGGGATAACGCGGAGGATGCAGTATATGATAACCTTTAGACAGGGAGAGGTAATATTCGTCCCATTTCCTTTTAGTGATCAGACCACAGCAAAACAAAGACCTGCTGTCATAGTAAGTTCAAATGAATATAACTCATCCAGAGCAGATGTTATTATTGCCGCAATTACAAGTGTAGTTAGAGTTATTTGGATTGGTGATTATAGATTAAGAGATTGGAAAGAAGCTGGATTAGTAAAACCATCAGTAGCTAAGGCTACATTGGCTACTATAGACAAAGATATGATAAAACGAAAGTTAGGAATTCTTACTCAAACAGACTTAGATGGACTAAGTAAAAGTTTGATAAAAGTAATTGAGTTCAAGCGGGTATAGAGTGAAAACAATACTTTGAACTTTCGTGAATTTATTAGCCCCCGATGAACACGGATAAGTACGGATAAATCCTATATTTTAAAAGGAATCTGTAGAATTAGACAGGATTACAGGATGGACTGGATTGAAACTCAAGAGAAATCTTGTTAATCCTGTTCATCCTGTCAAAAAAAGTTTCTTTTAATCTGTGAAAGTCCACGAAAATCTATGTGAATCTGTGGCAAAAAGAAAAATAAGCAAGGAGGAAAAAGACAATGTGTAAAAAAGAATTGGGGTTAAGAAAGAGAAAAGGACTATGGATTTTGGCGGTGGTAATGGGGATAGGGATGCTCGCTAATTTTGGGTATGCAAATGGGGAAAGTGATGAATGCATTAAAACATTGCAAGGGCATGGTGACAATGTTTATTCCGTTGCCTTTTCCCCTGATGGCAAAATACTTGCTTCTGGCTCTTTGGATAACACAATAAAACTGTGGGATGTTCAAACCGGCGCAGGCATTAAAACATTGCAAGGGCATGGTGACCGTGTTTATTCCGTTGCCTTTTCCCCTGATGGCAAAATACTTGCTTCTGGCTCTTTGGATAACACAATAAAACTGTGGGATGTTCAAACCGGCGTATGCATTAAAACATTGCAAGGGCATGGTTACCGTGTTAGTTCCGTTGCCTTTTCCCCTGATGGCAAAATACTTGCCTCTGGCTCTGATGATAACACAATAAAACTGTGGGATGTTCAAACCGGCGTATGCATTAAAACATTGCAAGGGCATGGTAGCCATGTTTATTCCGTTGCCTTTTCCCCTGATGGCAAAATACTTGCCTCTGGCTCTGATGATAACACAATAAAACTGTGGGATGTTCAAACCGGCGTATGCATTAAAACATTGCAAGGGCATGGTTACAGTGTTTATTCCGTTGCCTTTTTCCCTGATGGTAAAATACTTGCTTCTGGCTCTTTGGATAACACAATAAAACTGTGGGATGTTCAAACCGGCGCAGGCATTAAAACATTGCAAGGGCATGGTGACCGTGTTTATTCCGTTGCCTTTTCCCCTAATGGCAAAATACTTGCTTCTGGCTCTATGGATAACACAATAAAACTGTGGGATGTTCAAACCGGCGCAGGCATTAAAACATTGCAAGGGCATGGTGACCGTGTTTATTCCGTTGCCTTTTCCCCTAATGGCAAAATACTTGCTTCTGGCTCTATGAATAACACAATAAAACTGTGGGATGTATCCTCGTATGTTAAACTTGAGGCTCCATATCTTCAAGTGCAGGCGAGGTTTGATGATGCCAAGACAGGGGCAAATGGAATGCTTGACAGTGGAGAAGAGGCAAATATTATTTTTAAGATTTCCAATACCGGTGAAGGGTATGCTTTTGGGGTAAGATTAAAAATTTCTGCTGACAATAAATATGTTTCCATCCCTGAGGAATTTTATGTTGGTAGTATTCCTCCTGAGACAACAAAAGAGGTTCTTCTTCCTGTTTCTGCATCAATGGAGGCGAAAAATGGGATAGCAAATATTACTATTGAAACAAAAGAGCTCAATGGCTTTGATGCCCAGACCGTTCGATTTAATCTTACCGTGCATCAGATTGAGCCGCCTGCCTTAAAGATAGCAGAATTAAAAGATATAAAGATAATTGACCAGACACCTCCTATTCCAAAAACGGCTACCAAGGAGGTAAAGAAGAAATTAGAAAAACTTATCTTTATTAAAGGCAATGGTAATGGAATTATTGAAAACGGAGAGGTTGTGCAGTTGATTATTCCTGTCCAGAATATTGGGAAAGGGGATGCTTACGGTGTTCAAATGGCAAAAGAGTATCCTAATGGTATTAAAATTACTGGTGAAGAAAAGATAGGAAACATAAAACCAAACGAAACAAAGGAGATTAAACTTGTTCTTTCTGTTCCACGGAGAATTGGGAAAGAAAATAAAACCATTGATGTAAAATTGTCCTTAAAGGATATTAGGGGGGCAATTCCAGTTTTCAAAAGGGACATTTCTCTCCCTTATCAGGAACGCGAGCCAAAGATTGATTTTTATTCCTATAAAATCTATGATGGCGGAACAGTAACAAAGTCAAGAGGGAATAAAAATGGTTTGATTGAACAGAGAGAAATTATTGAATTTGAGGTTGTTTTTGAAAATAGCGGCAAGTTTGAAGCAAAGAATTTATCAGTAGAGCTTTTTACCGATAAACAAGGGGTAATAATTAATCAAGGAAAGGCATCACTGGGAAATGTTCAAGCAGGAAAAAGGAGTAAGGCAAACTTTCTTTTTGCAGTTCAGAAAGCCGCTACAGCGGGTAATTTCCCTCTTACTTTTGAATTTTCAGAAGATGATTTTCCATTGGAAGATAGGATTGTCAATTTAGAAATCTTAGAGACAGGGATAGCAGAGATTAAGATAGAGCGGGTTATACCAAAGGTAGGGGATAAAATATGGGTAGGAACAGATTTAGAAAATGTTGGAAGGGTTTATGATTTATTGCGTGACCCCCTAAATGCGGATATTGTGTATCTGGCTACTAAAAAAAGCGGGGTGTTGAAATCAACTAACAGCGGAATAGATTGGAAGGTGTCCAATCAAGGATTGTGGGATTTATTTATCCGCTGTCTGGCAACGGGAAAGAATAATTCTCAGGTTTTATATGCCGGCAGTGATAAAAAAGGTGTGTTTAAGTCAAAGGACGGTGGGACAACATGGGAGGCAATTAATGGGGGAATTAATCTAACTTCTGAAGTGGTTTTCCCTTCTATCCAATGTATCACTATTGACCTTGCGGAAGAAGATATTATTTATATTGGAACTAAAGAAGGAGGGATTTACAAATCAATAAATGGAGGAAGAAATTGGGTTTTTATTTCCGGTCTCCCTTCAAAGGATGTTCGATGTATTGCCTTAAACCCAAAATCTCCAAATATTGTTTATGCAGGATTGGGGTCTGGTGGATTGTATCATTCAATTAACGCAGGAGCGACATGGAATGTTCTTTTTGAAACTAATCCTACCGCTAATATTGCCAATGCCATCCTTTCCATTGCAATTGACCTGATTAATCCAGATATAATTTATTTTGCACGAGGTTCAGGGGGAATCGTTAAAACAACAGATGGTGGGTCTATCTGGTTGTCAATAAATAAAGGACTACCATCCGATTTAATGATTAAAGGAGAGCCACTTTCTATTTATTCATTAGAGATTGACCCTACCAATCCTGCTGTTCTTTATGCTACATCACGGGGTGGGAAGATATATGTTACCAGAAATAGTGGGCAATTCTGGCAGGAATACAATTATGGTGTGGCTGATACGGAAAAATCAAACATCCAATTTGTTTCTGTTGACCCTTCAGGAAAGGTTTTTCTTGGTGGAGAGAATCAAATTTTTGAACTGCAACAGATAAAAGAAAAAAGGACAATTTCTACCGTGAACTTTGACTATAATAGCGATAAGATTAAAAAGGAGGCATTTCCTGACCTTGATGCTGTTGTTATTCTTCTTCAACAGGCTCCTTTAACAAAGGCAGTGGTTGAAGGTCATACGGACAATATTGGTTCTGATGAATATAATTTAGACCTTTCAAGCCGAAGAGCAAATAGTGTGCGAGATTATTTTGTTCAAAAAGGTATTTCATTATCACGGCTTTCCTCTTGTGGTTATGGAAAATCAATGCCTGTTTCAAACAATGAGACCGAAGAAGGTAGGGCAAAAAATAGAAGGGTTGAAATTCTTATTGTGGGGAGGTAAATAGGGTAAATTGTAATCATAAAGATCCAGCGGAATTTGAATATTATAAATATGGGCATGAAATAAATAGGGACAGCGACTATTTTTGTTAAGGAGATATTGGATTGGAGTAAATATCTATTTATGGTTAAAGGAAAGGAGATAATAGAGCGGATTAAACTTGTACTATAGACAGGACGATCTGCTGGAATCGAAGGGTTTGTGATAAAATTAGAAAAATTAGTTGGAACGAGTATTAATGGGAAAACTATAGAGGAAGACCATGTAAAAACTAAATAAATGGTCGCTGTCCCTATTTATTCCTATTTATTCATTCCTATTTATTAAAAAATATCCTCTTTCCCTATATTTTTTCAAAATGAGAATTGCTGGACACAAATATTATTTTGGGAGAAAACCGGGGACAGCACCCGTTTTTTATCATTTTCTGGGTCTTCCTATCGCTTTTGGTCTTAATGTTCGTCCCAATAATTCTTCTAACCTTGTCGCAAAGGTTTCATCTCCTGCAGGACGACCCGTAGGGGGAAAATTATTGTTGCGGAAACTTTTCTTTTGTGTTATAATGATGCTTGATAACGATACAAATGAGGTGTAAAATAATGGAAAAGCTATCAAAAACATTGGCACAAATACAACCGGTTAATTCCTCCCTTAAGGAAATAGCACAGAGAAGGCTTGACAATTTGACCAAACCACAGGCCAGTCTCGGCAGGCTGGAGGAATTGGCAAAACAGGTAGTCTCAATTGTCGGTACATTGACCCCGTGCCTTGAAAAAAAGATTATCTTTACCATGGCTGGTGATCATGGGGTATGTGAGGAAGGGGTGAGTCTTTTTCCTGTAGATGTTACACCACAGATGGTTTATAACTTTCTTCGTGGCGGGGCAGGGATAAATGTTCTGGCAAACCATGTGGGTGCCAGGGTGATTGTGGTTGACATGGGTGTTGCTGTTGACCTTTCACCACAACCAGGGTTGGTAATAAAAAAGGTTGGTTATGGGACAAAGAATATCTCCAAGTGTCCAGCTATGAGCCGCGAAGAAGCGATCCTTTGTATTGAACGAGGGATTGAAGCCTTTGAGGAAGAGCTTGCGGCTAATGGATTGGATATCTGCGGATGTGGTGATATGGGCATTGGCAATACCACACCCTCATCAGCCATTGTTGCTGCAATAACTGGTGTAGCAGTAGAAGATGTGACTGGCAGGGGAACAGGGATTTCCGACGCTGCCTGGCTGCATAAGGTAGCTGTTATCAAGCAGGCATTGGCTATAAACCAGCCTGATCCAACAGATGGGATTGATGTTCTGGCTAAGGTTGGCGGGTTTGAGATAGGCGGGCTGTGTGGGATAATTCTTGCCTCAGCCGCTGCTAAAAAGCCGGTGGTTATTGATGGATTTATCTCTACGGCTGCTGCCTTGATTGCGTATATCCTGAACCCTATAACCGTACGATATATGATTGCTGGCCATACCTCTGTGGAAAAAGGACAGCAGGCAGCCTTGAAAATGATAGGGCTTTGTCCTGTCCTGGATTTGCAGATGAGGCTTGGTGAGGGTACGGGTGCAGCATTGGCTATGGGTATTGTTGATGCTGGGGTGAAGATATTGACACAGATGGCAACCTTTGGTGATGCTGGGGTTTCAGAGGCAAACGGTTGAGGGAGTGTATATACTCAAGTGGAGGCATCTGCCCCCAACTCCCTTGTTTTATTCCCGTCTTTTTCCACCTTGATACGATACAGTCATATCATACCTTGCTTTACCCTTTATATCTTTACCAGCACCAAAAACAACTTCTGCCCCATTTTTAAATATTTCCTTAAACCCGACTGCCCATCCCTCAACCGTATCAGCCTCCAGCATTAAATTATACACCCCGACAACAATGGGTATCTCTATCCCGCCAAATCCCCTGTATCCCTTTTCAGAATAATATCCGACCCCAAGACAGACATCCCCCTCAAAAAATCTTGATTTTAATGGATAGCCCGTCACTAAAGAAACCCCCTGCTGTGTTACTTTCTCCTTTTTTCTGGCATCGTAAAAATTATAATAAATATCCATGCTTGTATCCTTAGTAAGCCGATGCTTTAACCCAATGCCCAGCCCGGCCATCCGTATCTCCATCCCTTCAAGCGGTAAACCAAGTTTAAGGATAAATAGCTCCGGATACCTTGCAGCCAAAAAACATTCTCCGGACAAAACCATGTTATTGGTTTGAATAGACAAAAGCTCCAGAGAGGGCAAGGCCGGCTTTTGAGGGGCAATCGTTTCTCTTAAGAAAAAACCAACCTTTGTCTGCTGCCCACTCTCCACAATAATTTTCCTTCTTTTTGTGGCAAACCCTGATTTCGCCACCTTAAGTGAATATCTTTGTGGGGCAATATCAGCAACCAACAGGGGCGTTATTCCTTTTAATACTCCATCCAGATAAACATAGGCTGAAGAGGGTTCAGATGTAATCAGGAGTGAGCCTGATACTGGTATCTCCTTCGGTTTTTCCTGAAGGGATATGAGTATCAAAGAAAGGTTCAAAAGGGAGTAGTTTGGATTAAAGAATTGAAGCATCTCTTCATAGGGATGATAATCAGGTTTGTTAATCTTGATGGTTATTTCGTTCTTATTATTTTTGAATAAAAGCGGGGTATATCCAATCCCTTTATCATTTATAGTTATTTGTGATGGAGCTGGTGTTGAGGTAATTATTATCTCCCGATTATTCTTGCCCCAGACTACGGGCACCTTTCTTACCTCATCCCCTGTCCTCACAATCTTACCCTTAACCAATATAGCGGTACACTCCTGCTGGGAGGCTTTCGCTATTTGCAACATGCCTGCTTTTTCACCCTTGTGAAAAACATCGAGCATATCATCACTTGCCAGTCCAGACAGATTTCCAATATTCAGGATGACATCCCGTCCCTTTGCTTGTTTTATCTGACACCTTAACTCATACCTTGACAAAAATAAATCCAGTAGTTTCCCTTTCATCCCTGCTAAATCTGTTCTGCCGGTATCAATAAAGCTGGCATTAATTATCACAGAATCATCATGCTGTATAAAATTTCCCACAACCAGCATATCTACATCCAAAATCTTGCCAAGTATATATGCCTTTTGTCTGGTAATCTCCCCAACAGCCTGTATTGTCGTTGTTGTCAATATCTTATCCACAGATGCCCTGTCTAACACAGTATTATCCTGAGATAAAACATTTTCAAGGAGTTTTCTGACCGTGTCTTTACCATCCACAGCCACTTGAGGACTTATATCCTCAAGTTCAAGGACAGCAATTCGGGATGCCCATGACTGGGAAGAAAAAAGCAACAAACAAAGAAATACGCCAATAATAATTTTATTAATCATATATCACCTTTTCTTACACTACCTGAATGCTTAGTCGCCGGAGAAAAATAACTTGCAGGAGTCGTGTCATCAATTCGTCTTGGCTGGCTTCGTTGTTCGTCGCTTATGAACAGTAGTATGCTCGCTTCTCACGCCTTGCCAGCCAAACGACTTGAGTGACTCTTGATGTACAACTTATTTTTTCTTGATTCCTTACTTACACAATTGTCTCACCGAAGTATTTTTTCTGGAAGAAGAACGCCCCTTGAATTTACAAACCAAGCTTCATATTCCCTAACTGATTCAGCACATAAGTTCTTATCTCTTGTGGAGATAGAATTTGTCTTTCTAACCTTCCATCTGTCATGATTGGAAGTAGTAATGACTGTAATCTTCCATTGCAGGAACAACTGGGAAGAATATCCTTCTGCATGGAGACAACCTTTGTTTGATAGCAATTTGTACATCGATACACAGCTTTTGAACCAGACATTTTACCTCGTTTAGCCATAGGAACACCCTCTATTTCAATAATATCCATGCTAAAATTAATTACCGGGGCATTGCTCAAGGCTGTCCCCACGCCATATCCATCAGCTACAGGGTTTAATTTCTGGATACTGTATTCATCTAATCCGCCACTGGCAAAGAGTTTTACATGGTTAAAACCCCTTAAATCAAGCTCCCATCGTACCTCTTCCAGGATTTTCTTAAAATTTCCCTGTCTTGAATCATTGGTATCAAGTTGCAGGGCAAAAAGGTCATTGCCAAGGATTTGTGCTGCCTTAATCGCCTCAAATTTTTCATCTCCAAGGGTATTTATCAGGACAATTTTTTTTGCTGACTCGGTTTCATGAAATAATCTGAAAGCTTCCTCGGAACTGCCCAACACAAGGACTAAAGAATGGGGCATTGTTTCTTGTGGCTTTTCTTGTAACATTTCGGCACTCTTTATTACGGATACGCCATTATACCCACCAATAAACGCTGCTCTGTCTATCATGGGTGACAAGGCTGGGTGCATTCGCTTTGCTCCAAAGCTTAAGAGAGTCCGTTGTCCGGCTGCAATCCGACACCGCGCCGCTTTGGTTGCAATCCCTGACGATTGACATAAAAGTCCTAAGATGGCTGTTTCCAGCATAGCAAATTCTGTATACTCTCCAATTATTGATAGAACAGGCATCTCTTCCTTAAATATTGTCCCCTCTGCTAAAACCTGAATATTTGCCTTGAGATTTGAAAGCAGGCAGATAACCTCTTCTATGCCTGAGAGTACTGCCCAGGAATAGTTTTCCGGCAGGGATGATACCCGGACCTCTGCCTTCACCTGCTTACTGCATTTAGCCTTTTGCAGTATCTCTACGGTTTTCTTAAAACACACATCTGTTGTTTTGCCCGATTTAATATCCTTTTCAGATGCAATAAAGAAACTCTTTGCCCTACCGTTCATAATTTATTAACCTCCTACCCTCTCACTATCTCCAACATCTCCCTCACTGCTTCATCAAGCCCTACAAAGAGAGCATGGGAGATAATGCTGTGCCCGATATTCAGCTCTTCTATCCCTGTAATAGCAACTATTTGTGCTGTATTGCGATAGGTTAGTCCATGTCCGGCCACTACTCTCAGCCCTTGTTTTCTGGCAAAAGATACAGCCTCAACAATCTTTTCTAATTCTTCTTCAGGATTAATTGAATTTGCATATTGACCTGTATGGATCTCAATCATCATTGCATTTGTTTTTGCTGAAGCCCTGATTTGAGCGATGTCAGGCTCAATAAAAAGGGAAACCAATATCTTTTGTTCTTGAAGAAGAGAGACAATAGCTGTGATTTTTTCCCTTTGGCTGATAACATCCAGCCCCCCTTCAGTGGTTAGCTCTTCCCGTCTCTCTGGAACTAAGGTAACCTGATTGGGTTTAATATTTAAGGCAAATTTTACCATGGCATCGGTGGCAGCCATCTCTAAATTTAACTTGGTTTGTACCAATTCCTTAAGTAGACGGACATCCCTTTCCTGAATATGCCTTTTATCCTCACGAAGATGGCAAACAATGCTATCACATCCGGCTAATTCGGCAATTAATGCAGCCTTTACTGGGTCCGGCTCTTTTCCACCCCTTACCTGTCTTATGGTTGCGACATGATCAATATTTACACCTAACTGCGACATTTTAATATATCCACTCCTTTCCTGTTTCAATTTTTTCCGCTGACAATTGCTCTATTTTTTCAGCCCACTCTTTGGATTTTTGACTGTTTCCTGCATCCAGATAATATTCTGATAGCTTTCGGTACACCTCTGCCATAAGGTCTTTATCCTCAATCCGTTCGGATAATTGGCAAGCCTTATTAAGGGTTTCGATAGCCTCTGTTACCTCTCCAATAGAGAATGAATTTCTTGCCAGAAACATCAGGCTGTGAATTCGTCCTACATGGAACATAATCTTTTCTGCAGCCATAAGCATCTCCTGATAGAACCCTTGTGCCCGTGTAAAATCAGACATGGATTCTGCAATAATCCCCTTGCATTGCCATAGATTAACCCAATTTTCTGGCTTAAGGATTAAAGGGGTATATTTATTTAATAACTGTTCTATGGTTTTTGGATAACCTGACTTAATCAATGCCTCCAAATTATGGAATATTATCTCAAATGACTCATTTATACAGCCGCATTCAAAATAATGATAATGGGTTTCAAGATAACTATAAATATCCTTATCTGCATTTTTGGTATTTAACAAGTTATTAAAACAATCACCTATCTGTTGATGAATTCGCCTGACATCCCTTTCCTGTAACAGAGCTATTTTTTTGGTAATGGAATGGACTATATACTTGTTATCTGGATAGATGGTAAACACAAAAAAACCAAGAATAGAATTTATCCTTTCCTCAAAGTCTGAAAGCCTGTATATTTCCTTTGCCATGGTATCATCTGTGGGCTTTCTTAACAGGGAGAGTAGAAATAAAAGGTTTTTTTCCTCCAGAGAGGCTTCGGAAAATAGCCGTTCCAGAAGATATTTTTCCGCCTCTTCCCTATATCTTGGAAGTTGATTGACCAATTCTTCGGGGTCATACCAATATCGTTGAATCAAGCCTGTAAAGTGTTTTAAGATGTATGGATTTCCACCAACTTTTTCTATAATTTCTTTCATGATCCTTTCCGGTAGATCCTCCTGCTCTCTGACTTTAAAAAATTGAATTATCTCTCCGTGATTTAATTCACCCAACGAAACAGGTTCGAGGGATGAGCGTTCTAAAAATTCTACCTTTCGTGGAACAATAAAGACAACCATTGACTGTTTCAATTCCCTGTCAAGGGCAGACAGGATAGCCTTTATCGGATCATCCTTGACGGTATATCCTTCCAGATCAAAGAAAAGGGCATATTTGTTTTTCTCTAAGCTGCTTATTAATGCCTGTATCTTTTTATCCATGCTTGAATTTTGAGCCCTTTTGAGGGTCTTATCTCCAGCCTCAGCCAGAAATGCAGCTAATTGGACAAGTATTATCTCTTCTGTAATATCCTCGTGAAGTGTTATCCAAAACACTTTATGTGTATCTTGAATCAATGAGGCAAGTTTTGAGCACAATGCTGTTTTGCCCATACCGGGCAGGCCGCAGACCATGGCTGTATTGTTTATTTTCAATAATGATTGAAGTTTGCGTAGTTCTATTTCTCTACCTACAAATCCCAAAGCACAGGGAACCCCTTCCAAAAAGGTTTTTATTAATTCTTCTTCCTTTCCGTCCTGTTCTCCCTTCTTTCGTATCTCATACACAGTCATAGGGGGTATATCTTCAAAATTTTGAATGCCAAGGTTTATAAAATTCAACTCAGAGTCCAATCTGGAGGTAGCCTCCAGAACATCATATCCATCACGACTCAGGAATATTTTTGTGTTTTTATCCTTTTCTGATTCCCTTTGAGCAAGACTCCAGAGGGCAGCGACACATTCTAATCCAAACCCCCCCGGTTTTCCACCAGGAAAAGCTGTCTGATGAATGGCTATGGACAGATTAATTAATTCCTTTTTCTTTTTTTTTCGGCTTAAATGGACAGGGGAATTCAACCATAACGATTGTATCTCCAGGGCAGTGTTAATTGCCTTGACTAATCCAGAGGCAATCTCTTCGGCTGAAAAGGGAATGGTTATCATCCCATCTTTGGCTTTAATAACATTATCCTTAGCATCCGGAATTCTATCTAACACCATATCTATCAGCGAATCAAACCCATCCCTTATATTAACAGCATCCTCTTCCCCTTCCGGACAGATGAGGTTGAAACAAAGAATTACTGTTGGTTCTAATTTTCTGTTTTGTTTTGCCATGGACAGAACCTCCTGTTCGGGTAGTAGCACAGACATTCCTGTCTGTGATTCTAATAATCATACAACAGACACAGACAAGAATGTCTGTGCTACACCTTCCTTCCTCCGTACCCTACCCTGCCATACTATGTCTCTTATATCGTCCACTTCGTTCTCTTTTTTGGGCTATTTTAAGACGATCTGTCATTCTTTTTAATGATCTGGCATTATCTTCAGTTCTTTGAGTATAAAAATAATTTCCTGATTCTGCTAATTTTTTATTTTTTTTTGAAAAAAACATATGATTTTCCGTAGCTGGATCAATAACAAGGGCTATCTGCCAGAAGAGGGAGAAAAAGTGGTTGTGAATAAAGGTATCGTATGGGGACAGAAATAGTCCAATGCCTGGGTGTGTATGATACCAGCCAAGCACATATTTATCCCTAAACCGCTCACTCATTTGGCAATCAAGCATCTTCCATGTCTGATGACTAAACGATAGGGCTTCTCCTGTGGATTGTATATGTTGAGCAGGGGTAACATCTGTTATTTGCACAAACAATTTTTCTTTCTCCAGCATAGGATACCCAATAAGAAAACCTCCAACTTCCTTTTGAGAAGATGATTTAGCATGACGATACACCTTGATTAAGGCAGCCATATCTACAAAGATAGCCATGTCTTTATTGTCTACATTTCCCCATGAAGAAACAATAAACTCATTTGGTTGAGAAGATGGCATCACCCCTTCCACGGGATTGACCGCATACATTTCGTGAAGTTTAATATTTGTTGTTGAATTTTCTTCCACTTTGTGCCTCTATAGGCGCGTTAGAAAATAAGTTGATAGGTTGATGAGTTGATGAAACACAAAGACATAATTCCTAAACATTTCCCATCAACCTATCAACCTATCAACCCTTTGTGCCTTTGTGCCTGAATTTTCCCCTATATCTTCCATATCATCCATACCAGACTAACCCCAGCAAAAAAACCTGCAATACCTGTCAGCCATAACTTGTTTAATGAATTAGCAGATAGAGCAGTATCTCTATTTTCATTATTAACCTTTTCAGCCACTTCTTTTATGCCTTCTGTAGCATATATAGATTTTGTTTCTTGTGCATTATCCTTAGAGGCATAGAAATAAAACTCTTTAGTCTTGACGATATTTTCTTCATTCCAAACAAATATTTGCTGTTTATTCTTAATTGGATCAATAACTAAGGCTATCTGCCATGATAAATCAAAAAAATTCCTTTGAATAAACATATCGTCCTCAGAAAGAAATACCCCCCATCCTGGATGAGTATGATGCCAGCCAACAATTCTTTTATTCCAAAATCGTTTAGCCTTCAGCTCTACATCAATAGTACTCCATGCCTCAGGGGTAAACTTGATGTGTGCTCCATCATTTTCTGTATGTTTTGCCGGCAAAAAGTCTGATATCTTGATAAATTCTGCCTTATTTTCCCGGCTATATTCTCCTATCAGAACACCACCCAATTCCTTAGAAATATCCTGTTTTGAATACTCCAATATCTCTTCAAAGACATTAACAGCCATAAATATCTTCAGGTTTGCTCTCGAATCATCTACCTGTAGCCTGACAACACAATTTGAATCATGAATGGGCATAATCCCATTCTCCGGTTTGGCTGCAATTGTTTCTCCGCGAAGCTGAATTAATTCTATTCCATCTTTTTCAGGTATGGACATAGCGGTTGTCTCCTTGTAGGTAGAGGCGTTATGTATGGCGCCTCTACGAAAATTTAACCTCATAAGGATTTCCCATATCTACCTTGTTTTCTTCCAACTGTCTGGTATCAATAGGTAGTTTATCCTTATTCTGCAATGCCCATGTAGCGGCAGAAACATTTAAGGAATCAAATTCATCATAATTCTTATACTGAATCATTTCTCCGAGCCTGACACAGAGCCTGTCCAATGTTTCAGATGGTGCCCAACCGCCAAGACACACATGACGATTTGAGCCAATATTTGGATGATATATAAAGGTTAACCATTCTAAGTTTGGTTTTACTCGTGGATAGGTAGTCGGCAGATAAATTTCCACTTGATGGAAGTTAGTAGGAATAATCTTTTTACTCAAGGCATCAAGTTTAATGCCCCGGCAGGTATAAGTAACAATATACCGCTCTGGTGGATTACCAAAGGCTTCAAAGGTGATAAACTTGCTTTTTTTAATAAGTTCTTGTATGCTTCGATAATCTTCTTCCAATCGAAGCATTCTTGGAGATTGATACATTGTACACCTCGTGAATTCAATACTTAAGGCTTGACTCAAACCTTTCCCAATCCTCAAATTTCAAGTGCTCAATTCGACCAAATTCACGGGTATTGTGTGTAACCAAAACTACATCATTGGCCACCGCAATAGCCGCAATCATCAAGTCATTTGGGCCAATTGGAGTTCCTCGTTTTTCCAATTGGACACGAATTTGGCCGTATACTTCTGCTGCCTTGTCGTCAAATGGTAAGGATACAAAATATCCTCCGAACTGAAGTTGTCTTTCCAGATTTCTTGTCGGATTTTTACTTTTCAAGACACCATAGAACAACTCAGCCTTAACAACTGAACACAGCACGATCTTTTCGGGAGTCCTCTGGTTTAACTGTTGTCGTATCCCTTCAGATCGTCCATTCAGATACTGAATGCATACATTGGTATCAAGTAAGTATCTCATGCAATAACCTCACGCACTTCATATTGTTCTTGTTTTCCTCTTTCAATCGGATCATCGAATAAGCATCCATAGGTAGTCTCAATAAATTTCTCCCATTTTAGAGTTTTTACCGTACTTGAGCAAGTTACTCCTGTCAAATCAAGTGAGTTTTCCAAGGCATTAATAATTCGATACAACACTTCCAAATCCTTGTCCTGAACTCTATCTATTTCATCTTTAATGACCTCTCTTGTAATCATTCTATCGAATTCCCTCCACATGAAAGCCCTTGTCTCTCCTTACCCTGCCACCACCACCGGATGAATCTTCAACACTGCCCCATCCCGTATCCCGGCATTTGACAAGGTATCGCTCTCACTCAATGACCTGCCGGAGGCTTTATGATGCAGTTGATAATTTAAGGGTGAGCCACTTGGGCTAACGGCTGGAAGCTTCATCTTGGTAACTAAAGCGGTTAACACCCGTTTTAACGGAATATCATCTGGAATATCTGCTCGCTGCCTTTTGGCACCAGTAACATCTTCTATTTCTACACTAACAACTCGCATTTTTTACCTCCAAAATTCCCGATTAGCCCTTCCTCTTTGGAGAGCATTTGCATCCAAACACACCACAACCCTTTCCTTCTTCCCAACATGCTGCATGATGAACAACATAACAAAACGGACATTGAACAACATAACTCCCTGTTTTTATCGGAGTATGGCAATATGCACACTCTACAGGATTGGTAGAAATAACAACAAGCACGCGGGTAGGTATCTGTTTACCTGTAAGTTTTTTTATCCAATCTCCTATTCCCATGTTTAATTTAGTCCCTCCATGAACCTTGAATGGGGTGATTACACAACCTCCACTATCGTCCTTTTATCTCCCCTTTAGCTCAAGATAGCAAACCTCTTCATCCCTTCTAACAGCAATGATATGTAAATCTGGTATTCCTACCTGTGCAAGGGTCTTATCAAGCAACAGATCATCATCTCTGGTAATAATATGCCTCATCTCCAGATGGCAAGGTTTGTTACATTCAGGGCAGCTACCCTCTTCAAAGGTAACCTTACCCAGAACTCGTAATAATAATTTCTGATAATTACATTCCTTACACTCAAGCCTCCAGATAATATCACGGTCTAATTCTAAAAATGACCCTTTCCCCAAATAACCCTCTGCAATGGTCAACAACTGTCCAAAGGTAATAGAAGAATCGTGGTTTATCTCTATTATCGGTTGATAGCGTTCATGGCTTAAACAATTCTTTTTTTCCGGATACTCAACCAGATATGATTCATAGGTAAAGCCATTGAAAATTATTCCCTTGCCTGACGGAACATTCATTTGATGAAGCAACTTGAGGGTTTCCTGTACCTGAAGCCCGGCAATAATAGCAGCAGTAGTTGGGGTTGTTGGCACCTTGCCAGAGGTCAAATCCTGATACCTGAGAAGCGGGCAAGAATACTTTGCTCCCAGAATTTTATAATCCATATCTGTCAAGGTACATTCATAACAGGCACCTTGACCCGGAATAAAGACACTTACTACCCCATTAAGAACATCTATCCCCCCATCTATCCATGGTTTATTTACCTTCCAGCAGGCTTGATTAATGAACAATCTTGCTTCACGATTGTCTACGCAGCCAATGATAACATCCATTTGCCGAAAAAGTCCCAGCCCTATATCCCAGATCACATCCCCAGAAATATATTGAATGAGGACATCAGGGTTTATCTGCCTGATCCTTTCTGTAGCAATAGCTGCCTTATCCTTTCCCTCATCCTCCTGTCTGTACAATACAGATCGGGTAAGATCAGCATTAACTATTTTATCATAATCAATAAGAAAGATGTTTCCTATTCCAATTAAGGCTAAATTTTTCAGAACCTCATTTCCCAGAGCACCAGCGCCCACAACCATTACCCTGCTTTTTTTTATTTTTTCCTGATCCCACCAGGGAATAAATGAAAACGAGGCGTATCTTTCTTTTTCAACATCTTGAACTACGATTTTTTCTTCCATAGTATTGTCCTTGAAATTGGTGCGCCCGAGAGGATTCGGACCTCCGGCCAACGGTTTAGGAAACCGTTGCTCTTCCATCTGAGCTACGGGCGCATTATGGTCGGGGCGACTGGATTCGAACCAGCGACCCCCAGCCCCCCAGGCTGGTGCGCTAAGCCAAGCTACGCTACGCCCCGGTATAAATTGAATTATATCACATGTGTTTTGAAAATGCAAGGGTTTTCTCGCAGAATCCAGCAATTTTCATTATGACATTTTTACCGCATAAACACATAACAACTCACCACAGAGACACGGAGACACAGAGGAAAATCGAAGGACAAATCTCTTATTTGAATGTGGCTGAACGCAGATTTTTGGAAATTTGAAGCATTATTCTGTGAATTTATAAAAATTTGCATTCCGTCAGCTTGTTTTTTTAAATTATTCTCCGTGCCTCCGTGTCTCTGTGGTGAATCTGAAAATCCATAATGAGAATTGCTGCACAGAACCCGTAATTGTTGTCCTGAGTGTTTATTCTTTAGAGGGCAACAGCACCTTCAAGCTTACCCGATGATTGCTCTCCAGATTCTCAAGGGGATAATAGGCATAATCTAACTGATAATGGACAACCTTCCATCCCAAACCAAGTGTATATTTATTATCAGGGACTTTGTACCCTGTTCGCAAGAATAGTATGTTTGCATAATTATATTCGAGTCCGGCAGATAGTCCTAAGTCTTCATTATTGTACCAGATCAAATCCCCGACTAAAAGCAAGCTGTTGCTTTTTCGTGCATAAACCTCACCACCCATGCCAAATCTCAGACATAATGGGAGGTCATCCCGCTTTTTATAATACTTGAGTCCTATGCCTGCATTAGAAAGAGCCAATGCCGTACTGAACCCTTTTTTTTGATAAAGCCAGCCAATATCCAGACCAAAGCCTATGGCTGTTTCTCTTTCAGCCAGATTGCTATGAATTATTTTTAAGCCATATCCTATGCAGTTATTTTCTGAAAACTTGCGACCATAAGCCATTATCGCCACCCAATCACTCTCTGGCTGAATATCATCAATAGAGCCATCATGCCAGTAAATGTCAGCCCTGCCACCATTCAAAGAGGTTAATCCACCGGCAACATAGCCTTTCCGTGTCGGTTGTCCATATAAAAGGGACGAAACACTCATATCCATTAAGCCATCAATACAGGAAAAACTTGCCTCTTTGCACCAGCATTTTGCCAGACAGGCAGGGTTACTGTAGATGGCGTCAATGCCACTGACAACAGCCGTTTGTGCCTCTGCCATGCCGTTTGCCCTTGCCCCAATGGGAAATCTCAGCACCTCTGCCCCTGTTCCGGCATGAGCATTTGCTACAATAGTTAATAAGATAAGTAAGAAAAACAAACCTGATTGCATGTTCACCTACCTGATAATAATAGCCTTTTTCAAGTCCTTAAAATCCCCAGCATTAAAATAAATGATATATGTACCAGAGGCAAGGATTTCGCCTTCTTCATCCCTGCCATCCCAGTCAACCCAATATTCACCTACTGGCTTTGTTTCATCCAGCAGATTTTTTACCAGCCGTCCGCTCAGGGAGTATACTTTGATATTGACATGGTCTGGTTTATCCATGATATACCTGATCTGGACAGTTTCCTGCTTATCAGGGTAAAACAGGTTGCGGTATGGGGTGAATTTTCTTGTCAGCTCTGCGGTTGTAGTTGCCGTAGCCTGTATCCAGCTGGATGTGCCGGATTCATTATATGCCCGTAGCCGATAACTATAGGGTGTATTGGAAATGAGATGAGCTGTATCCTGATACGCCGTTGCATTCTGGCTAATCAATGTCAGCAGGAGAAATGAATCATTCCCTGCCCTTCTCTCCAGTTCAAACCCTGCCTCTGCAATAGAATCATCCTGCCATGTAAGCGAGACCTGTGTGCTGGAAACAGCTATTGCCTTGAGATTAATGGGTGGGTTGGGCTTGCCAGTTTGCAGTGTCCATTCTGGCACGAAACCGATAAAGGTGGTATATTTACTCCCCTGCATCACCCCGCCAACTGGTTGACCAATAAGCCCAAATGCTTGATATTTAGCCGATGAATTCGGCCCGCCTGTTTGGACCACCACCCACCAATCTATGCCCTCTGCTTGAGCTAAATACGGGGAGATAATTATTATTAGGGTTAGCAAAAGTCTGAGCATTTGTTTTTCCTATTCAAACCAGGGTTTATTTCCTTTTCATCAAAAAGTGCCTCTTCGATATTTGTCTGTGTTCCTTCTATACGGCTGGAAACAACTGCTTCCTTAAATACATGCATGATAATAAACATGTTTATGTCAGGGACGAACCGCGAAAAAGAATTCAGCTCACCTACTTTCAATGAGGCTTTTTCCAGAAACTCATTGATTATCTCATCTGTCCAGTAAAACGAATGATTGATCTTTTCAGGTAAAAAATATTGATACTGGTATCCCTTTTGTCTCGTTCCAGCCTTAAAATCAGCAATGTTCATTATTTGCTCCAAAGTAAAATATGAATATGGTTATTTTACTATGTGTTGCGAAAGTAAAATAAGGAGAAATGAAACTGAGAGGAAATTTCAGGCGTTTAAGGTGGTCACAATTTGCGACTACCTTTGCCTTTTCTTCTTCAGTGAGTTGAAACATAAAGTTATTGGGAAATTGGTTGCTGTTGCATTCATAACCTTTTCACCACGAATTTTGAATACTCACTCATCATTAAAACCTCTCATCTTCATAGCCTTTTCTCTTTGCTGCTACTCGATAATCAAAGGTAGCGTTGCTTGTGCCACCATCGATTTCTTTTACCACAAAATAGTTGTTGCCTTTTTCCGCAACATATAGCCCTTTGCAAACATCGGTTGGGGTAATAAAAACACGCATGGAACGATTATGATTATTATTATCAATAGTAACGGTTTGCAAAAATATTGAATTCAAGGTAACAGTTCCTATCCCACCAGATAGTTGATAACCTCCAAAATCCTCAAACCAAACACCAGGGGATTCGATGGTGTAGAGTTTTTTACCAGATGGTGTTGAGAGAATTGTTGATTTTTTCCCTTGCACATTCAAGTCTTTGCTCGCATCTAAGTTTTCAGATACAGTTAATCCGTTAATACTATTAACATTTCCAAGAACCCTTAAGTTCCCTTTGGTTTCTATGTTTCCGCTATTAGCAACCATAAATACCTTCAGAGCATTCCGATATCCTTCAATCAAATACGCATCACCCAAATCTGTATAGTTGTTAGCAATTCTAATGGTTGGCTTACTTGACGAATTGTTACATCCCTCAAGAATGCTTCCCCCAGCCATATCAACAGAAATCCCATGCCCGCCAGCATAGTCTATTCGTATCCCATCCTCTGTGGCAGAACCAATACGGACGCCATTTTTGCCAGCATACTCAACTTCCATCCCATCTCCTGATGCTGTGCCAATATGAATACCATCTGCACTTGTCTGATGAATTACCACGCCACTGCTTGCTTGAGCTATCTCAATGCCTTCTTGCGAAACTGTACCAATGTGAATGCCATCCTCAACTGCATTGTGAATCCGTATTCCAGATGCCCCTGCCTGTATTATCTCCATGCCATCTTTTCCTGTTCCATAGATGTAGATACCATCTCTGACTGCGTGATTAATTTCCACACCATTCTTGCCTGCCTGCCCAATTACAATACCATTTGCACCTGTTCCTGTTTGCCCGATCCGTATACCTGACTGCGAAGTTGTACCAATGCGAATACCATTCACACCTGCTTGACCAATCACCATGCCATCTACACTGGCATATTCAATCTCCATACCATCCTGCGAGGCTGTGCCAATGTGAACCCCATCCACACTGGCATGACCAATCATCACACCGTGCATGCCTGCTTCATTGATCCTTATGCCATCCTGCGTAACCGTACCAATGCGAATACCTACGCCAGCATATTCAATCTCCATACCATCCTGCGAGGCTGTGCCAATATGAATCCCATCCCCACCTGCCTTAATCCAAAGCCCATCCCCTATCCCGGCTGTTATTTTTACCAATGAATCTGTAGGGCTTATTGTCCCTGTAATAGTTAAGCTGCCGGTGATGGTCAGACTGCCGAGGTAGTCTGCATCAAGGGCATAGCCCGAAGTGCCAGCATATGTAGCAGTGCCAGACAGATAGGCATAAGTGGCGGTATTCGCATATGTAGCTGTACCTGCCTGAAAGGCATAAGTAGCTGTACTTGCATTGTCTGCCCAAGTAGTTGTGCCTACTTGTAACGCATAGCTTGATGTGGCAGCATACGAGGCTGTGCCAGCAGTCCATGCAAATGTAGCTGTGCCAACCTCAAGTTGTGCAGCGGTCCTGCTGCCCAGTTTCAGGCTGTCCAATGCCATGGTAGCTGTGCCAACCTCAAGTTGTGAGGCAGTCCTGCTGCCCAATTTCAGGCTGTCCAATGCCATGGTAGCTGTGTCGGACAATGCAGAAGTCCCGGCATTCACCGCATAGGTAGCCGTGCCAGACAATGCAGAGGTGCCAGCATCTACCGCATAGGTAGCCGTGCCCGACAATGCAGAAGTCCCGGCATCCACTGCATAGGTAGCTGTGCCCGACAATGTAGAAGTCCCGGCATTCACTGCATAAGTAGCCGTGCCCGACAATGCAGAAGTCCCGGCATTCACCGCATAGGTAGCCGTGCCAGACAATGCAGAGGTGCCAGCATTTACCGCATAGGTAGCCGTGCCCGACAATGCAGAAGTCCCAGCATCTATCGCATAGGTAGCTGTGCCAGACAATGCAGAAGTCCCGGCATTTACCGCATAGGTAGCTGTGCCTGACAATGCAGAAGTCCCGGCTGTAATAGCATATGTTGCATAAGTAACATTATCGACACGAAGAGTGTAGCTGGCAGTACCGGACAGATATGAATAGCTGGCAGTAGCTGCATATGTGGCTGTGCCAACCTCCAGTTGTGCGGCAGTTTTGCTGCCCAGCCTCTGGCTGTCCAATGCCATGGTTGCCGTGCCCGACAATGCAGAAGTCCCAGCATTCACCGCATAAGTAGCCGTGCCCGACAATGCAGAAGTCCCAGCATTCATTGCATAAGTAGCAGTGCCTGATAACGCAGCCGTCCCCGCATTCACGGCATAGCCGGCAGTCTCTGCATATGTAGCCGTTCCAACTACAAGCTGAATCGGGTCAAGCCCATTCAATGTCCCTGAATCAAGGGCAAATCTGGCAATATCTGCGTAAGTAGCTGAGCCTACCTCAAGCTGTATGGGCTCTTTCCCATCCAGTAAGTTAGCGTTCTCCGCATATCTTGATAGACTGGCATAGGTGGCAGAACCCACCTCAAGCCCTATTGGTTGCCGACCGTCTAATTTATCTGCATCCAGAGCATAGCTGGCAGTCCCAGCGTAGGTTGCAGAGCCTACCTCAAGCTCTATTGGCTGCCGGCCGTCTAATTTATCTGCATCCAGAGCATAGCTGGCAGTCCCAGCGTAGGTTGCAGAGCCTACCTCAAG
>Ga0210049_1000784_pt1 | contig 28282 bp, 28 predicted proteins | sample CryGeyCG2014_300_2_FD_183964 | JGI IMG/M metagenome (GOLD analysis project Ga0210049, IMG submission 183964) | Groundwater microbial communities from aquifer - Crystal Geyser CG06_land_8/20/14_3.00 (SPAdes) (version 2) | ecosystem: Environmental > Aquatic > Deep subsurface > Groundwater | place... | reverse complement strand
AGATGCTGCAGTCCTTTCAGGATGGGAACCAACTCATGACGGCAGTCCAAGTCCAACTTCACTGCCCGAACGGCGCACGTACCCAGGCGCATCTGAAACTCAACGGTCGTTCGCATATTTGCAGAAGGGGGGTATCCACTTGAAGCAAGTAGCCCCTACATCTTATGGTGACCACCCACAAGGTCTCGGTACGGAGTGACGGCGGTCGCGACCGCCTGTTGCATCAGTCGATAGAACAGCATCCCGCGCGATGGAAGACGCGTGCCATTCGCCTGCCAAACGCGCAAACGGGCCTGACCCGCCATGAGTCAGACCCGTTCTGCTGGTCTATGTACACTCGTCACTGCAGACGAATGGCGTGCTTCCAGCGACGACGAGTATGAAACACTCTCCGGCTGCCGGAGAGATGTGCTACTGGCCCTACGCCGGACCCTTTGGGCCGTGCGGTCCCTTTCCTTGGGTGCCCTTGCCCTGATGCCCCTGGCCCTGCCCTTTGCCCTGTGGCTTCTCGGGCATGATAACCACATGAACAGCGATGACGGCATCACCATCCACCCGGCCCATAGCCATGGCGTAGCCGCCCACCTTCAGGTCGGCAAAGCTCGCAGCCGCCGGCGCCGTAACTCGCGTCTGTTCGTTGGTGACGATAGCCACCGTCTTCCCATCGTCCGTAGCGACGGAGAGTTGGTCTCCGTTCCTCTGGAGGGTTCCAGTGACCATGCCCTGCTCAGCAGGCGCGTTTTTCTGCCCGCGCTGTCCCTGCCCGTGTTGTCCCTTTCCTCCTTGCGGAATGTCCATGACACCGATGTGGTGTGCCTGGATACTGGAACCACCATCCGCAAGCTGGCCACCCACTTTGACATACTGTCCCGTCTGAAGATCGTTCAGCGTTGCCTCGGCGCGCCGATTGAACTTGGTCTCTGCGGTTGCCGTGAAAGTCTTGACCCCGTCCTGTCCTTCAATAGTGAAGGTGCTGCCGTTGGCATTTACCTGGGTAATCTGCCCTCTGGTATGGGCTCGTTCCTTTCCCGGTTTGTCAGGACGTCCCCCCTCTCCCGCAAAGGCGGACATCGCGACCGTACTTGCCAGCGCCCCTGTGAGCAGATTCAGTGTGACCCATCTACTTACGTTCATCTGTCTCCTCCTCTTCCTTTCTGAGATTGTCTTTCGCGTCTGCTGTGCTGTTCACCAGACAACGCTGGAGACGCCGGGCACCCCGCAATTGTTCAGCGGGATCACTGTGATTGTTCGAATCTTTATTGCGACAGTCTGCCTGCGACATTTGACCTCCGGTCTGTTCTGCTTTAGAATCCGTTGGAATATACCCGGAGTCCAGAGAGGAGATCACATGAGATCGCTCACCGAAGAGCTGTGGTTCAGCACTCCACAGCGACGCGCCTTTATCAATATCACTCCCGCAGTGGAGAAACTCGTCTGCAAGAGCGGCGTGCAGGAAGGGCTTTGCCTCGTTAACGCAATGCACATCACTGCGAGCGTGTTCATCAATGATGATGAAAGCGGCCTGCACAGGGATATGGACAAGTGGCTCGAGGGGCTGGCGCCCCATGCACCGGTCGCACAGTACGACCACAATGTTGGTGAAGATAACGCTGACGCTCACCTCAAGAGAAGCATCATGGGGCGCGAGGTGGTCATAGCGATTACCGAAAGAAAACTCCACTTCGGCCCGTGGGAACAGATCTTCTATGGCGAATTCGATGGACGACGCAGAAAGCGCGTGCTGGTAAAAATCATCGGCGAATAGCGGAGTCCGGGGCCTTGTATTGAGGCAATAGCGACGAGTGTTGTATCATGCGTGTCAGCCGCGGGATTGGCAGGGCGCCTTTCCGGGAGCGCAAGGAGGGTCAAATGGCGGGACGGCAATTCGGGAAATACCAACTGGATCGCGAACTGGGTCGTGGTCCCCTCGGGAAAGTCTACGCAGCAAAGAACCTGGAGACCAATCAGCTCGTGGTGTTCCGCGGCTTTCAACGCCCGAAGGACGCGGACGAGACTCGCTGGAACGAGGCGATCCGGCGCTTCCACAGCAAGTTGGACCAGGCAAAGAAGCTGGATCACCCCCACATCGCCAACGTGTACGAGTTTGGGGTCATGGGGTCGCTGTACTACATCGTCACTGAGTATTTCGAGGGACAGACCGTTAGACAGATTATCGACTCAGACCACACGCCGTCCATTGACAAGGTTACCTCCATCGTCACTCAGTGTTGTGAGGTCATTGATCACGCGGCTGCGCAAGGGATGAACCACGGAGACTTGACTCCCTACAACATCCTCGTGCTTGCCGACGGCAACATTCGCGTCATCAACTACGGACTGGCCCACACCAGGAACCGACTCGGCTCCGCCCACCTCGCGCCCGAACAACTGAACGGCTCCACCGGAGACCACCGGTCGGACATCTTCTCCCTCGGGACCATCGCCTATGCACTTCTCTCCGGCACGCACGCGTTTCATGGGCAATCCGTCGAGGAGCTGTGCCGGAACATCCAGTCGGCACAGCCGCGACCTCTTGTGGGATTCCCCGCGTACTTGCAGGGCATCATCTTCAAGATGTTCGCAAAGACCCTGAGCGTTCGTTACCCCTCCGGCAGCGAAGTGATCCGAGACTTGGAGAACAAGAAAGTTCCCGCCGGATTTGCGAAGGTTGATGAGAAACCCGAGGCCGTCCTCGGACGCAGCCCCTGGGAACGGAACTACTACCAGCCCCCACCTTCCCTGGGCGAGTACAAGCTGGATGAAGGAGACCTCGCGGAAGCGCGGGAACGCATCCGTCAGCGTCGCCTGGGGTGGATACGCCTGAGCGAACGCGTGACACTCCGCATCGCAGTGGCGTTGTTCATGTTGGTAATAGCGTCAACCATTGCCGACAGCTTCAAGGCCTCGCGGTCGGAAGTCGCCATGGCAGTCCTCGCCGCAAAAGGCTCTCCGCAGGTCTGCCCGGTCAAACTAAAAGACGACAACATCTGGATCCCGCTGCGACGAGACGACTGGATCAATCAGGGCGACGCAATTCGCACCAATGCGGGGGACACCACCGCCCTGGAGATGCGTGACGGCACGCGCCTTGAGTTGGCCCCCAACACAGACTTGAAAGTGACAACCATGCAGTTCAGACGCAGGTCTGCCTCCAAGGTTAGGGAGTTCGCTCTAACCCGTGGACGGGTGTGGGCGCGGGTCCGCCACCTCCACGGGAAACACTCGAAATTCGAGATCGCTTCCGGCGGCGCGACCGTTCGCGTCACCGGCACCTCCATCGGCGTCCAGACGGCGGGGGAAGACAAGGCGCTGTTTGCCACCTACTCTGGGACGAGCGCTGTCGTCGTCGGCAAGCAGTCCACTCCCCTCCCCGCGGGGAAGGCGCTCGGAGTAACGGAGGGTCAGATTGCTGGTAAGATCGACTCCATTCCGGACAAAGATCTGAAACGCTTTGCCAACCTTGCCAACCTCCATGCAGCAGAGCCTTTCTTTGTGAAGCTGCGGCAGGCCCTGATTCAGGCCGAGGAGCGCGTGCTGCTGCCCACCATCGGAGCGGTGACTAAGTTGAAGGACTTGGAGCCCGAAGACACGAACAAGGAGTTCTTCAACCTTCAGCACGTTGGGGGCATTGCGAAGGCCACCACCGCCATGCGCGCGATCTCAATGACGCTGGAGACGTGCGATGAGTATCCTGAGGAGATCGGGTTGACAGACCTGACCGGTATCGGGATGGACGACGATCCCAAATGGCGGAAGACCACACTCCAGCAATTCAGCGGCGAACGGTTGCTCTCCTACGAGAGAACCGGCAAGGGATACACCATCAAGGCGCGGGCCAATACCCGCGCAAAGCAACTCATTATCTGCGAAAATGGACGGGTTGAGGTGATCGAAGAGGAGCAAGCAGCGAAACAGCAGTAGTAGATGGGACCGGTGCGCCGATCTGCGCTTGCCATGCTGAGGACAGGTCGTCTCGAACTTCGCAAGTTCGCCGCTCCGGTTGCTCACCACTCCCACGGAAGGTAGATTATGAACATTAATACAATGTGCGTCATTGGCGCGGGGACGATGGGCGTCGGTATCGCTCAGGTTACGGTGCAGGCGGGAATGCGCGTCTGCCTTCTGGATGCTACCGAGGCAGCGGTCGCCAAAGGGCGACATTTATTGAACACCAATCTGAGCGGAGGGATCAAGCGCGGCAAACTAACGGAGGAGCGCGCGGCGACATTGCAGGCTTCGATCGAGTGGTCGCTGGACTACGAGGTCTTGCGTCAGGTCGACTGGGTCATCGAGGCCGTGTTTGAGGACTTGGCGGTCAAGCGGGAAGTCCTCGGCAAAGCCGCCGCGCTGGTGCCCGAGGGCGTGCCGGTCGCCACCAACACCTCGACCTTTGTCGTGAAGGACCTCGCAGCATTCTTTGGCCGCGGGGAGCATTTCATCGGGATGCACTTCTTCAATCCCGCTCCGGCCATGAAACTGGTGGAGGTCGTTCCGACACAGGAGACGCTCCCCGAGGTAACCGCCGCGGCCATTGAACTGTGCGAACGGATGGGAAAGACCCCGAAAATCGCTCCCGATATTCCCGGCTTTGTGGTGGACAGAGCTTATGCTGCGCTCGCTGCGGCAGCCATTGAAGTGTGGACGCTGGGGGGAAATGCAGAGGCGATCGACAGCTCGATAGAAATGGGCCTCGGTCACAGGATGGGGCCGTTGCGAACGGCCGACCTCGTGGGACTGGACATCATGCTGGCCGTGCAACGTTCTCTCTACGAGCAGACCGGTCACCCGCGGTTTCAGGTGCAACCGGAATTCGCTGACATGGTGGAGTCCGGCAAACTCGGACGCAAGTCGGGAGAGGGCTTCTACCGATACGATGAGTAGGTCAGCCCCTCCCCAAGTCGTCACGGCCGCCGAAACCTGCGCCCTGATTCCCGATGGAGCGACGGTCGCCACGTCGGGCTTTGCCGGCATCGGTCACGCAGAGCACGTCACCTGGGCGTTCGAGCGACGCTTCATCGAAACCGGTCATCCGCGCGGTGTGACCCTTGTTCACGCTGCCGGTCAGAGCGATATGCAGGGAAACGGCATCGACCACTTCGCCCACGAAGGGCTGTTGACGCGTGTCATCGGTGGTCACTTCCGTCTCGCCCCGGGAATCTGCGCGATGGTCCGCGAGAACCTGATCGAGGCCTACAATTTTCCGCAGGGAGTAATCACCCACCTGTATCGAGAGATCGCCGCCAAGCGCGCGGGAGTTCTCACCCACGCGGGGTTGGACACCTTCGTGGACCCCCGACTCGAAGGCGGGAAGATGACGCCTCGCACAACGGACGACCTGATCCACGTGGTGAACGCGGTCGGCAGGGAGTGGTTGCTGTACCAAGCCTTCCCCATCGATGTGGCGCTCATGCGATTGACTGTCGCCGATCCTCGCGGCAATCTCGCTGAACCGCGAGAGGCGAGCAAACTTGAAGCGCTGCCGCTCGCACAGGCCGCGCGCAACTCCGGGGGAATCGTCATCGCTCAGGTGGAAACCCTCCTGGACACGCCACTCAAGCCGCACGATGTTTCCGTTCCCGGTCTGTATGTTGACTATATTGTCGTTGCTCCGCCGGAGCACCACCGGCAGACGCCGGACTATGATTTCAATCCTGCCTATGTCGGGGAGGCAGCCGCCGCATCCCTAAAAATCGCTCCCTTGCCTTTGGATATGCGCAAGGTCATTGCGCGTCGAGCGGCGATGCAGCTTTTTGACGGAGCGGTAGTCAATCTCGGCATCGGAATCCCCGAAGCCATTGCCGCAGTGGCCTATGAGGAAGGCGTCTTCGACAGGATCACGCTCAGCGTGGAGTCGGGAATTTTGGGTGGTGTTCCCGCAGGCAATCTTTCCTTTGGCGCATCATCCAACCCGGTGGCGTTCGTGGCCCAGCACGAGCAATTCGATTTCTACAGCGGTGGCGGGCTTGATCTCGCCTTTCTGGGTTTGGCGGAATTCGATGCCGACGGGAACGTCAACGTCAGCCGGTTCGCCGATGTCATTGCAGGCTGCGGGGGTTTCATCGAGATATCGCAGAACGCGCGGGAGGTGGTCTTCTGCGGAACGCTCACCGCATCAAGACTGCAGGCGACCTGTGAGAATGGGGCTCTGCGCCTCGCGCATGAAGGCCAGATCACCAAGGCCAAAGAGCGCGTCCAGCAGATCACCTTCTCGGGTGACCAAGCGCGACGCCGGAAGCTGCCCGTCCACTTCGTGACCGAACGTTGCGTGTTCGAGCTTCGCGCCAATGGGATCACTCTCACCGAGATCGCTCCCGGAGTGTCGCTGGAACACGACATCCTTGCACAAATGGAATTCAAGCCGCTGATTGCGGAACGACTGAGGGAGATGCCTGCGTCGCTCTTTCGCCCGACACCGATGGGATTGACCCTGAAACCGACAAACGAGGCGAGTGTTTGACGTATCCGTCTTTTGAGTTTGGCGCCATTGAGCAACGCCTCACACAGCGCAGCACGATGGTCCATGTCTGGGAGGCTGACAATGAATTGCTCTTCTATCATCAAATCAACGCTGATGCTGTGTCTGCTCATGGCGGCCGGGGCCGAGTGCAGCCCGGTTTCTGTTTGGAGCAAGCGACTTCCCGACCGGTACTTTGCCGACCTCAGGACCGATATCAAGATCGACGGAGCCCTTGCCGAATGGCAACTCAAGGACAATGTCGTCACCGTTGACGCCAGCACTTCACTGCAGCAGCCTCCCCCGGTCCGTTCGGAGCAAGACTCGAGTGCCGTCGTCAAGCTGGCCTGGGACGAACAGCATTTGTACATCGGCGCGTCGGTGAAGGACCAGAGCCTGAAGCCGCTGGGCAAAAAGGAAGACATGCCCTGGACGTGCGACAGCCTTATCTTTGTCGTGTCCACCTTCGGCGCCACAAAGAGTTCCGATCGCTATCACCAGACCAGGAATGTTCAGACATCTCCCGAGCCGTTCTTCGGGTTCAGTTACTACACCTCGGCGACCGGCCCCAGGAAGTGGACCGGGAAGTCCACCTACGTCTCCCGCAAGACGAGCGACGGATACGACATCGAGGCTTCGGTATCTCTGCCCGACATCGGTTACCGGCCCCGTAGCGGCGACAGGGTGAAGATGGCATACATCCTGGCGGACGTGAACGAATGGCAGGCCGTCCCGTTGCGCGTCTCGCAACGCTATCGCGGACTGCCGGAGAAAGGAAAGCCGCTGCACTTCACGACGCTGCTCTATCCGCACAAGCCGCAGATGGACGTGCAGGAGTACGTGAACCGCATCACCGTTCTGAAGGACACGCCGCAAGTGACGGTTTTCAAGGTGGGCCTTGAGGAGCAAAGGGTTATGTACCTCGGCATCAACGACACCGGTGATCGGATCGACGTTAGTGATGTTTCGACGGACGCTCGCGTCTTCTTCTTTGAGGGCGATCCGCGCGCTCAACCGGTGAAGCCCGTCTCGCTGTTCGCCAGAGGCGTCTCGGACTTCTCGGTCGGCGGCAAAGCGATTCATACATCGGGTGGAAAAGAAGATGTGGACAAAAGCTACTAACAGAACCACAAGCAACGTCGTCCTGAAGCTTACACTTCTCAGCGTCTGCGCCAACACCCCGCTCATGGCGCAGCAGGGGAAGCAGCGTTGGGAGGCGGAAGACCTCATCGCCACGGCAAAGATCATCAATAGCGGAGACCTGCTGGTCATCCGGGCGCCCGAGCCGGAGCGGATTCCTTTCAGCGGGGGGCGCGCGATCTCCTTTGTGCCGCGAGGCAAGTCGTCGTCACTCGAGCTGCGGCTACCAGTGGAAACGGCGGGGGTCTACAACGTCATCATCCGCGGCGTGCGCGGGCCAAGCTGCGGGAACTACGACTTGTACGTCAACGGCGAGGACCGAGGTCAGGCATTGCTCTATTCCGCCAAGACAATCCACACCAATCTGGATTCATCCACCGTCAACGGAATCCGCTTTAAGAAAGCCTACTTCGAGAAGGGCGAAAACACCGCACGCTTCGAGTTTTTGCAGGCGCAGGGACGCGGCGGCAACCTGGTGCTCGATTCTCTCGAGTTGATCCCGGCGAACCGCCAACCGCCACAATACAAATTCGATACCTTCGACCCTGAGATTCCTGCGGCGGAGAAGCTGGGGCCGAACCTCGTGAAGGATCCTGGTTTTGAGGAGTTCTCTCCGCAAGATCGCTTCACGCGGCAGCACGAAGACATAAAGGGATGGAGGTTCAATAGCGCCGTTCCGAAAAGGACTGAGTGCATCGTCCGAGACGCCAGCCTCGCTCACACCGGGGAGAAGGCGCTGCTGCTGCACCCCGACCCCTTGGAAGACAACGCTGTCGTTTACCAGCAGGTCCTCACGCAAAGTGGACACCGGTACCGGGTTTCTTTCTACGCTCGCGGGAAGGGCGCCATCATCATCATGTTCTACCAGACAGCCCCCGCCAAAGCGGAAGACACGACTCGCGGATACAACACTTTTCCAGCCTCAGAGAACTGGCAGCGCTACAGCTTTGTCTTCTCCCCGAGCGCGTCCGGCAAGATCCAGCAGACGGGCTTCGCCCTGTACGCGGCCGACCCGGACAGTACGGTCTACTTCGACGACGTGGCTGTCCGGAAGATCATTGATTAGGACAGCAAGCCCGTCCAGCTCATCACGAGGAGAGAATCACCGTGTCGCTGTTCGACAGAGTAAAGTCCGCACTCAGCCAGACCGCCTCCCAGATCGGTCAAGCAGGACAAGAAGTGCAGGTCGAGATGCGTCTGGATCGTGTCCGCCGCTGGGTTGCGGCCACCCCTCCCGATATCACTCCGCAACGAATCGTTGATGAATTGCAGTCGATCCTCCGCACCGACTCGCGAGTGACACCGGAAGCGCACCGATTATTGGCGGAGCAGTTGACTGAACAGGGCGATATTGCCGGGGCGATCTCTCACCTCAAGTCTGCGGCGAGCGCGATGTCCACTGAGGTCCCGGTGCCCACGCGGGACTGGATCGCCGAGAAGCTGCAACTGCGCGAGGACGAGTATCTTCGGAACATCTATGTCGAGTTGGCTGGTCTGCACCAACGGCAGGAAGATTGGGAGAAGGCATTGACCATCGCAGAGCTGGCGATTGAGTTGGACTCTCACGAGCTGACCGCCTACCATACGGCCATCTACAGCCTGCTCCGGATGGGGCAGACAGACCTTGCGGAACGCATGATCCGCCGCGCCCAGACTTTTGACGCGCTGGGACTTGTGGACGGCTGGGCGGAGGAGTTCGTGAAGTCCGGCCTGCTACCGGAAGAGTGAGCATTGGACGCCACTACAAGAGGCATGAGTAATCCACCCTCAGCCGCGGCGCGGTGAGGTCGTTCGCTGAATCCTCCGCGGCGAGGCAGAGCAGATGCGTCCGCGCCGCGTCTTCTCCGGATTGGTACGGCGTTTCACCTTCAGCAACGCGTCGGACGAATTCCTCGAAGTAGCCCTGCATGTCGTGGTACAGCTCCTTCGTTGACAACCCTTTGAATGACTCGTTGCGCGCAAAACGGATCTGACGCCCATCGGTCCCCGTCGGATAGGTCTCGTAGTGGAGCACTGTCAGCCGCGCCTTCCAGAAGTCCAGCTTCAACGCCCCTTCTTCTCCGATAATGCTCATGCCGTACGAGTGTCCCTGTTCCTGCCACAGGGGATCGTCACCGGTGAGGTCGCTCACGGCATTCGATGACCGCTGGTGTGACTCCAGCACGAATCCGCGGATTCCATTCTCGAAAAACAGGTGGGTCATGATGTTGTCCACGAAGTCATACTGTGGCAGCACGTTCGGCAAAGAAAAGGACTGCACTTCACTAACATCTCCACCATAGAACCGAAGCAGGTCAATGGGATGGATCGCCTCCATCATGTGCATTCCCCCCGACTTGGCGCGCTGCACTCGCCAGATACCGTTTCCCTCGTTCTTCCACCCGCCGCGGTAGTGGATGAATTGCAGCCCCACAACCTTGCCAATCTCACCAGACTGGATGATCTCCACCGGGCGACGGGCGGTCAGCGCGCCAAACCGGAGTTCCAGATCGACAGCCAGGCGCTTCCCGCTTTTCCGCTCTGCCTGCACCATCGCCACAACGTCTTCCTTCATCAGCGCCATCGGCTTCTCGACGAAGACATGCTTTCCACCCTCGAGGCAGGCAATGGTCTGTTCCGCGTGAACATCGTTCGGAGTACAGATGTAGACCGCGTCGATTTCAGGCGACACGGCAATCTCCCGGTAGTCCGTGCAGGTCTGCACACCGGGGAACTCCGTCTCGACGCGCTTCAGCAAGTCCGTATTCATGTCACAGCACGCCACCCACCTGCCGTGCTCCGACTTCGTTTCCCAGATTGCCCCCCCGATTCGTGCCAGACGCAGCATATCCATCGTTTCTCCAATCCTCTTGATACAAGCGCATCTTCTCTGTCAGGGGACGAAGGCTGCATACAACTTGCAACCGGTAATACGGACAGATTGGGACGGCAGCGTCGAGATCACCCATCGTTATACTCGTTACGGATGAAAACACCCCCTCACCCGTAACGAGTATACATCCCATACAGCACCGGACACAGTTGACGAAATGGATCGTCAGCGGTAGAGTAGCGTCAGATCGGATCCCACAGAACCCGTGCTCAGATAAGAAGAGAACACTGCGGATGAATGTCACGCTCAGACCCGTTGTTGAGCTTGCCATTCTTCCGGGCGTCTATGCTCAATTTTCCATTCTCGATTTTTTTGACAACCGAGGTGACTGACTATGCCTGACCAACCCAACATCCTTGTCTTCCTCACCGACGACCACGGTCAGTGGGCGTCCCACTGCTACGGGAACACTGAAATTCACAGTCCCACGATGGACTACCTCGCGGCAACCGGCGCGCGGATGACGCGGGCCTTCACGCCGTGCCCGGTTTGCTCTCCTGCACGAGCGTCGTTCTTCACCGGACGGCTACCGTCGCAACATGGAATCCACGACTGGATTCACGAACCGATTGATGTCGGGCGTGCGCATCCCGGTCTGAAAGGACAAACGAACATCGGGGAGCTACTGCAATCCGCGGGATACCAGACCGCCCTCATCGGCAAGTGGCACTGCGGCCATAGTTGGGACCCTCAACCCGGATTCGACCGCTGGTTTAGCTATGGCGACTTCCAGTTCCCTCACAAGGGAAGGATCAAGTTCTCCGACCAGGGAGGAATCATCGACTTCGACGGGTACCAGACACCGGTGTTCACCGACCACGCCATCGACTTTCTGCGACGTCGAAACCGGAGCAAGCCCTTCTTCCTCTTCGTCGGCTACGTGGACACTCACGCCCCGTACAGGGATCGCCCCGAAAGGCTTGTCGAACGCTACCGCGCCTGCCACTTCCGCGACATCCCAAAGGAGACGTTCGCGCCGTGTCACGGCCGCGATTCATTCGCCTGGCGGTTTGACAGCGAGGATGCGGAACGTGAAGCGCTTGCACAGTACTACGCAGCGGTCTCCTTCATCGACGAGCAGATGGGGCGCATCCTGGACGAGTTGGATAACAGCGGCGCCCTCGAAGAAACGTTGGTAGTCTACACGTCGGATCACGGCCACATGAATGGCCATCACGGGCTGAACACCAAGGGCAACGCCACCACGCCGCAGAATTTTCTGGACGAGTCCATTCTCGTTCCCTGCCTGCTGTCATGGAACGAACACATTCCGTCGCGCCGCGTCATAGGAGCGCCGGTGGACCACACGGACCTGTTCTGTACCTTGCTTGAGATCGCGGGGGCGGAGGTTCCCAAGGACATCAACACCCCCGGGAAATCCTATCTGCGACTCCTGACAGGAGAGGGAGACCAGCAGTGGAAAGACGCCTACATCGGCGAGTATGGCAATGCTCGCTGCATCCGCTCGGAATCGTTGAAGCTGATTCGGCGCTACCCCGGTCCCAACGGAACCTACCCGGATGAGTTCTACGACCTCGCCGAAGACCCGCGGGAGAGGGAGAACCGGATCGGCGACCCTCGCTATGCCGACGCCATCGCGGAGTTGTCGAAGCCGATGGAAGCGCACTTCGACCGATACGAAATTCGCGAAAGGTCAGGGAAAGATATCGCCTCCCAACCCCGTACCAGCAATAACGCGGAGCCGTGGCACCGGGAGGTTTGACATCGCCAAGCATTGGGCCGCCAGCCTACGCGTATGATACAATGGCGTGTGTTGTGGAATCCAGAGGAAGGGAATCAGCACCGTAGGTGCCCAATAGTTGCACCCAAACAAACACATACGTGAAGCTGTCCGTTACGCCGAGGCGCTGGGCTGGCGGCTGGTGAAGGCCGGCGGGCACGCCCACTTGTGGGGAACTCTCCGGTGTCCCGAAGGTACAAGAACGGGCTGCAGCATCCGCATCATGTCGACACCTTACGCTCCGGAACGCCACGCACTGGACATTCAGCGCGTGGCAGATCGGTGTCCCCATCGCGAAGTACAACCGAGACTGCTTTCTGTGCGGTGACAAGGAGCAGCAGATTACGCGGAGAAAGGAGATAGAATTGAGAACGTTCGACTTTACGGTAATCCTCACCGAGGATCCCTCGGACGACCAAGCAGATAGACTCTACTCGCAAATCAATGACGGTACTCTTTGTACCATCGCTGCCACACCGCGAGTCCATTTCCATCGTGAGGCCGTTACGCTGGAAACGGCCCTGCGTTCTGCACTTGATGACGTGAGGTCTGCTGGATTCGGGATCTCCCGTATCGAGATGGAACCCGTCGATGTGCTTCAGGAGGCGGCGTAAATCCGCTGTCGTCGGTCAAACCGACCTGAACTGCCAGTACGCAGGCTCCGTCTCACCGCTATCCGGAGCAAACAGCGAGTAAACCCGCGCGTTCTCCGCTTGCACTCTCAGCCGAATTCTCTCTCCCACGGGCAGTGTCGCCTGCTCATTCCATCGCAAAGCGTGCGAGGTGGCGTCGCCGGTGACGGGTTGACAGTCGTCCATGGTGAGACCCCTGAATGGCTTCCCGGTCACATCAGCCACTTCCGCCTTCACCCATCCTCCGCGTCCGCATCGGGTGTTGACAAAGAGCTTGTCCGATGGCAGCGCAAACGCCACGGTCAACAATTCCGACCCCGATTTGGCGGCGGCCAGCGCCACGAAGCGATCCGGCTTGATGGAGGCGAATCCAACTCCGGCGGTCTGGGGATCAAGTTCCCAGTGTCCCCCGTGCCGTGCAGTGGTGCCCATGAAGTAGTAGCGGATCTCGTCATCGAGGAACACCGGTTGCGAGGCGCACTGCAGATTGCCACAATCCCAGTCGCCGGGGTCGCCGTGGGGGATGAAGGCGTTTCCCTGATCGACCCGATGCCAGGCGTAACCGGAGCGTGAGAAAGCAAGCTCGGTTTCCTGGTATCCCAGCATCTTACTCGGGCCGATATCCTCTTCATCCGTATGGTACGCCCACAATGTGCCAATCTCCAAGTCGCCATACGGCGCCGCGCCCATGCCATAGAACTGAAGCTGCGGGGGGTCGCCAGACCCCGGCTCAAGGATCATGCGTGGCTCACTGTCCCAATGAACAAGGTCCCACGACGCGCTGCGGAAGATGCGCCGACCCCACGGACGCACACGGTGGAAGACCACATACCGCCCATCCGGCTTGCGGAAGAATGCCATCGGGCAGTCTGGTTCATACGGAATCTGTGGCTCTCGACGCAGTCGGCTCCAACGGACTCCATCCGGACTTGTGAACACCGAAATGCAATCCGACGGCGCCGCTCCCGCGACCAGCTTGTACCGGCGCGCCAGATGAGGATCGGTTTCATCGTGGATCACGGCAGACCCGTGAGTGTTGTCGGCAAGGACAATGTTGGTCTTCCGCCGGCCGTGCTTGTAGATATCGAGCAGCGGCTTACGCCAGACAATGCCGTCACCGCTCTCAGCATACGCCAGCTTGATCCACCACCGCGGCTCGATGGTGCTGTACCACAACTGAAACGGCCCGTCGGGCGCTTTGACGACCGAACCGTAAAGCTGCATGTTCCCGTGCTCCCACGGCTGGTCAGCAATGAAGAGCGGGGCGGCGGCGTATTTCACAGGACGCTCCAGCACGCGCTTGAACCCGCGGACGTACTCCACCGGTCGGTTGTCAAAGAAGAGAATCTTGAACATGACACTTCCTATCCGAAATGATCGTTCCGACTCCTTTAGATTGGACCGCAGAAAGCGTTGTCTCTGCCGCGAGGCGAACTGTGCTTAGACCGGATGGCACTTTGCCAGCATCCCCTGGAAGCTGTCCGAAGCAGACACCTTGTCGTGAGGAAGCAGATGGTAGCTCCACGGCTTCTTCGAGATATTGGTGGACTCCACACACCACTCTTTGGCGCGCTTCGCTTTCTCCATGACCTCGTGATCCTTCTTCCTGACTTTGGCCGCGTCCTTTACTTCGATGATGTGACAGGCGGACTCGGTTTCTGCAATCAAATCCGGCGAGTAGTTGCCGTAGGCTCCCGCAATGCTGAATTGCCCTTCGGGGACGCGTAGCCATCGCTTGACCGTCTTATCGGAGTTGAGGACATCAGCCACGATCTTCTCCTGAGCTGAGTCAAAGGCACATTCGGGGTAAATGGTCTTGTCGTAGCCGCCCACCACAAGTCGCGTGATGTCCTCTTGGTCCTGCACCGCCCGGCGGTCCCTTACACCGGCGTCCTTCAATACGGTCCGTCGCGCAGGCGCAAATGCCATCTTGCTATTGGTCGGAGCAAAGTCCAGGCTCTCCGTCTCCTTCGGGTGTTGTTTGATCTGATTAAAGAGATCGTCTCGGACGGTTTGCCGATGCTGCCGCAGCATGGTGTGCCACTCTTGCGGGTCTTTGCTCCTGGTTGCCGCTGTCAGGTAGGATTCGAGGACTTCTTCCACCGCCTCAGCGTCAGTTTCGTTAAGGCAATCACTTTCGTGGATCAGCCAGCGACGAAGGTCGGCGACCTCATCCGCACTCTCAATCTCTGTTGCCGGGCCGACCTCCTCCTTTCCTCCGGTGGGAATGTCAACACCCACCAGGGATGTTGTGACCTTGCCAAGGGCAACTGTTGGCTTTGCGGGAAACTCCACCAGCGCACCGATTGAGGTGTGTCGCGTTTCGATCAGAGGAATTTCGATGGCATGAGGGGAACGTGGACTCAACGGTTTCAGCTCGTGGGACTCAACTTCAGGGGAGTCGTCCTTCGCTGCCTCCGGTCTCATTTCCCCGACGTATTCCGCGGCCTCGATGATCGCCTTGTAGTTGTCCTTGCCCTTTTGGCAGTAGATAACGTTGAGGGTAGCGACTTCCTCATCCTCGATTTCATCGCGTTTCGCCTTACCGAACGGAAGCCGCACTCCCCGCCCGATGGTCTGCGCCCCAAGGGTCTCGCTGATGGTCGCACGCAGAGGGATGATCGTGTAGATGTTGTGTACGTCCCAGCCTTCCTTCAGCCGCATGACATGGATGACCACCTCGACGTCGCTCCCGGGGTTTTCCAGGTTCACCAACGCTTTCTCGTCTTCTTCATCGCTCCGGCTATGAATGAGAAGCGTCTTCCCCTTGAACTGTCCCCCCATGAACTTGGCCGATTCAATCTGCTTCTGAATCTTCTCACCATGGCTGATGTCCCGGGTGTTAATGAAGGCCAATGGGCGAATCTCCGGCAGTCCCTTGTTGGCGATGTAAGTTTCGATATGTGCCTTGGTTCGAAGGTGAAGGTGCAGGCCGTCCTGCAGCTTGAGAGTATCCAGGTGCTCATCGCCCTGGGCATCGTTCTCACGGTAGATGGGACGCACGCGCTTCACGTAACCGTCTTCAATCGCCCTCTTCATCGGGTAGTTAATCAGCTTGTTTCCGGGGAAGACAGGCGTTGCGGTGAACTCCAGCCCGAGCAAAGGGTTCAGGTCGTGCAACGCTTCGAAGAACTTCGGTCCGCGGTAGCGATGGCTTTCGTCCATCAGCAACACGAGGTCGCCCTTCTGCTGCATTGACTCGGCGAACGACTTGCCGAGGGTCTCCACGAACTTGTGGAACTTGTACTTCTGCTTCTCTCCACCTTTTAGCAGCTTCTGGATGTTGAAGATGTAGACCCGAACGTCCTCGTAAAGCTGTAGGGTCAAGCCCTCACGCCATCGGTAATCGTCCCCGGTTATCGCTTGTGCGTTCGCAAAGTGGGGCAAGCCCGCGAAGAGGTACTTCGGATGGCTGGGCACGATCTCCCGCTTCATCTTGTCGTAGATTGTCTGGCCGGGGGCGAGAAGGAAGAAGTTGCGCGAGATTCCCTGCTCGTAGAGGTACGCAATGCAAGCGCCCATCAGTCGGGTCTTTCCTACGCCGGTCGCAATATCGAAGCAGAAGGAGGGGAAGTCGGTGTCGAAGGTGTAGTTGCCGGGAAGATCGCTATTGATCTTGGGCAATGCGTCGTGCAGATTCACGAACGAGAGGTTCTGGTGCAGCTTGCGCAAACCGTCCTGCAACGGTTCGCGCAAGTTCATCGCGTCGGCAATCTCTTTTACCCGTTGTTCGCTCATGCGTCTTCCTTCTCTCGCCTGCCCGCGCCCTCCGCGGATACTGAATTCTCATCTCTAATCCAGATGGCTCATGAATACCTCGGGGGATACCTTTGCCTGGCGCAGAATACCCCTCAGAGTTCCCATCGCGAGCTCATCGTGCACCGGCACGACACACCCGACATCGCCTTCCTCACGAAATCGCCTCAGGACAACGTGACTGCCTGTCTGCCGTCGACGCACAAATCCAATTCGTTCCAGAGCGCGAATTGCCTCATCGCCCGATACCCTACGCAGCCTGGGCATATTCCACCTCGAAGGTGCTGTAGAAAGGGTGGGCGGTTATCGGGAAGTCCTGTGGAGGGAATTCCTCCAGGTAGAGAGCGGTCGCCTCCTGTAGATTCGCGACCGCCTCTTCCACGGTGGGCCCCTGGCTTACAGTGCCCACTTCCGGGCAGTTGGCGACATAGAGATTATCTTCTTTGTGAACTATGGCCGTCAGAGTCATGTTGTCGTTACCTCCTTATCTTCCTCACTCAATTGATGTCCTCCAGCATTTTGCTGAGATCGCCGTAGTCGTAGGGAGGTCGTTTTCTGACTGCGAGGATGTCGATGATCTCTTCCTCGTGAGAAACGGCGTAGAGTAGTCTCCACTGATCCAATCTCAGTCTTCGCACTTCCGCTTGCACACCCGGACAAGTGAGTGCTTTGCTGCCGGACGGTTGGGGGTCCGCGGAGAGAGCCTCAACCGCGCGCTTAACTCTTTGTTTGACGTGGCCGGGCAACTCCTTGATTTACCGCCATGCCGCGGGAGTCACGTAAACCTTGAAGCGACTCAAGACAGCTCCCCCACCACGGAGTCCCATTCCAGCCATCCAGCCCGCCTCCGGTCTCCGGCGGCTCGGAGTTCCGCAAGAGCCTGTTTCGCAACGTGGATATCTTCGAGGGTCTCCAGCCATTCAATGAGCGTTTCCGATTCCGTCGCGTCGAGAACGGCGAGACGTTTATCTCTTGTGGAAACAAACTGCACCGATTGCAGAGCTTCAAGTCCAGTCATTGTCATTCACTCCTTTCCGTGAACAGTCGCGTATTTCACCTTCAGGTCCCGCGGGATCTTCCTCTCCTTCAGGTCCTTTGGTGTATGGTCAGTCACGCCGCGACGGCCTCCATGCGCACACTCGGCCGGTCCGCCTGTGTCGGCGTCCGTAGCGAGCTCGCTGGCAGGGGAACCACCGCCACGGTGTTGCCAACCATATCGAAGAACTCGACGCTGTAACCGGTCTCCAGCCCGACTACCTCGTGGCGCTCGACCGCTGTCCCGACATCACCCGCGTGAAGTTGTTCTTCAAGTACGTCATGCAGAAGCACAACATCAGTGTAGAGTTTGAACTCCATTCTTCTGCTCCTTTCTCCCTAATCCGGGAATAGAGTGATCCGACGTGGGAAGTCCGTGCCCTCATCGATCTGCCAGATTGTCCGAATCGTGAGATTCCTGCCGCTTGGAGTTCGCAGCGGAGCGCGTATCTCATACCGAACGCCATACGGTATGGTGTACTCCATCTCGACTTCCGATCCCACATGGTAAGTGCGGATGTCCGCCGCCGACTGTTCTGCGTTGCCCGCGTGATAGCCAAATCGCGCGCGCAGTCGAGCCTTCGGCCCGCCTCGTCGATGCGCCACGTTCAGTACATAGTCGGTCAGTTTGTCCCGGGCAATCAGTGCCAGCCCACGGTTTGGCAGCTTCATTGGCGCTCGGCTTTTCTTGAGAGTCGGCGTACTTCACCTTCAGATCCCTCGGTATCTTCTTCACCTTCACGTTCTTTGGTCACGTGAGCGTAGGCGCTGCCGTTGCGACCGTGCAACTCGCCGTCATCCCCCGGCCAGCGGAGTTCAAGCTTTTCAGGCATCAGATCGAGTCTCCTCGCTTTCCATCACTATCGGGTCAAATCGGGTACACCGCCCCACCTGTCCACGTCGAGCAGCGACGGCATACCGCGCTTCCGGCCGTTTCCGGACCACTTCCCGCACACGTTACCGTATCGCCGGTCAACGTGACGAGTTGTTCTATTGTGCTTCTTCGCTCTCCTCAAGCGGCTCGCGCGACAGCTTCCACCTGCGCAACGGGAAGCTCCATCTCGAACTCCACTTTCCTTCCGAGGACCTCTGAGGCGTCCAATACCTCCAGACCGATAAGCTTGCGTTTGGCGTCGAAGTCCGCATGAACGCCCGGAGCCACCGTCTCCGTCCGCGCGGCGATTGTGTCTTCTTGCGCGAACCAGACATACAGCAAATCTCGTGTCGGATCATACTCAATCTTCATCGCCTTCCATCTTTCTCTCCCACGGCACTTGCCTCACTGCCTCGCAGGATACCAGAGCGACCAGGCGCGGTCAAGCTGAAACCAAAGGAGGGCGGGTTTTCCTACCCGCCGCTGGTGTTCACATGAACCTCCATCCTCGCTGGCCACTGAGTCCGCGGTTGGGTGCGGGGACGTACATCTTGTCGGGAAGCCCGACAAGCCTGCCGTCTTCTACCCACTTCAGATCCTCGCCGTAGAGGTGAGGGATAAGTTTCGCCTCCAAACCATCGCAAATGGCGCGATGCGCCGGATCACTTGACAGGTCATAGAGCTCCTGCCGGCCTTCCTGCATGTCGAACAACTGGAACCGATTGCCGACCGCGTAGTAGATGAGCTTGTATCGCTCGTCGCGCAGCATTCGAGTGGCGAGGTCACCCTGGTTCTGCTCGCCATACAGGTGATCTCGTCGTTGGTTCCCCATCAAGGACATGCCCTCGACGGTGTCCGGGATCGGGATTCCTGCCATGTTGAGCAGTGTCGGCATGACGTCCATCAACTCCACCAGACGGTCATCTACTTGATGGTGTCCGAAGTTGGCGTAGTCTGCGGTGGGGACCAGTATAAATGGAATGCGGCACGAGTCTTCGTAGAAGATTGACTTGGCGTACAACCCGTGATTCCCCAGCATATCGCCATGGTCGCAGGTGAAGAGGATGATCGTGTTGTCCAGTAACTCCTCCTCGCGCAGCATCCCAATGACAAGGCGCAACTGGTGGTCGATGTAGGTGCATTGCGCGTAGAAGCCTTGCCGCGCCCGCCGCAAATCTTGCGGCTTTGGGATGGGCGTTCGGTCGCGTCGAACCTTCAGCGCGTAAGGTAGCGTCTCGAAGTCGCCCGCCCAATCGCCGATGTAGGGCTCGGGGACGTTGGCGTCGGCGTACATGTCCGGATAGGAAGCGATCGGCACAATCGGCGGGTGCGGGTGGTTGTAGGAGAGATACCAGAACGCGGGTCGGTTGGGGTCGCGCCGCTTGACGGTGCGGCACATCTGGTGAGTCAGCCAGTTGGTGGGATGGAAATGCTCCGGCAGATGCCACGGACGCACGGTGTATTCGTTATTGCACATGGCATGAGTCAGTTCCTGTCCCGCGTAACCCGCGTCCATCAGCGCCAGTTCGTAATCATCCGCCTTGAATCCGAGATGGTGGCGCCCCTCCTCGAAGAGAGTCACGTCATCAAAACCAATGCGCGACCGCTGAGGGTAGACGTGCAGCTTGCCGACGGCGTAGGTCTGATATCCCGCGTCCGAGAAAGTCTGTGCAAGCGTCGTCAGTCCCTCCATCGGGAGCCTTTCGTTGAAAATCCGGTCCCCGTGCCTCTGCGACGTAATGCCCGACATCAGCGCGCGCCGCGCCGGAATGCAAACCGGCGTCGCACTGTAGGCGTTGGAGAACCGCACGCCATTGGCGCACGATTGGTTCAGCGTGTGGGTCATGATGCACGGATGAACTTCGTCTTCGAGCAGACTACCGGGCCAGTGATCGACGCAGATGAGGAGGATGTTGGGTTGGGGCGTGGTGTTCCTTCCGTGGCATGGTTTTCCCGCAGGTTCCGATGACCAGACAACGAGAAGTCTGGACAACATGGTTGCCCGATGGCGAGCAGAAAAGAGAACCAATCAGGGCAGATCAAGAATGTGTTTGAGGCGGAACTCCACCTCGGCCATGACAGCCGAGTCTGCTTGAGCGATTCTCTTCAGGGGAGCACTGCCGTCCTTGCAGAGCATCCGTCTATTGTCAATCGCACGCAGTTGATCGACCATCAGGTCACATTCACGCTGAAAACCCGGGTCGCCTGCGGACACTCGAACACGCAGTTCCGGCGCCTCAACCTTGTTGGTCGTGATGGGTATGACAAGAGTCGATAAGTGACCGTGTTCATTGAGAAGATCGGTCTGCACGACAAGAACAGGCCGAGTCTTTCCAGGTTCAGTTCCCCGCCTCGGATTGAGATCAGCGAGGTAGTACCATCCACGCTCAAATCTCATTTTCCGGCTCCAAAGGACTGTCCGCCACTTCAAACTCCCGGCACGTTCTGAGGCTGTCCTGTCGACATGCTTGAGAAGCTCGCTTGTAGCGATTGGACAACAGTTGTCTTGCGGTCTGCTCGTTGTAGCGCTCGATGGCTTGCCGGATGTAACTGGACCGATTCTGCCCGAGTTCTCTCGCTAACTCGTCCGTACGCGTCAATTGGCCGTCTGGCAACTGCAGATTCACGTATGGCATCGCAATACCCCCTTGAGATACCCCAATCAGATACACACGTAATGTAGTCCAGTCGTACGGCTCTGTCAACCAGCAGCGTAACGTGATGCTAACTCATCCCCCCGGAGCAAGTCTGGGGGCATTGGTTTCGGAATTCCGCCGACGGAACGGGTGTTCCCACACATCCACTTACCCCTCTCGTCTCGTCTCGTGCCCATCCCTCAGGACTTCCCTCCCGCTTGCACCATCGCCCGATAGTTGGCCACAGGAACATAGTTTGTCACCGAGTTCCCGGTGCCCAGGGCGTAGCCGCCGCCGGGAGCGCAGGCTTCGCGGATGTCCCGGGTGTACCGGCGAACTTCGTCTTCGGTGTGACGACACAGGAAATCGACATCCACTCCTCCGAGAACGGCGACACGATTTCCATATCGCCGCTTGAATTCGGCCACGGGAAGGATGGTGTCCTCAAAGGAATGCTTGGCGTCGATGCCGACACAGTCGATGAGGTCATCCATGATGGCCTCAAGGTTGCCGCAGGAGTGGAGGATGAAAGGCTTGTCGTGCGCGTGGGCGATATCGACCAGTCGCTTCTGCCACGGGAAGACATGCTCTCTCAGCATTGTCGGAGAGAACATGGTCTGCGTCTTGTAGCCCATGTCATCGCCAAGGAGCATCGCGCCCACCGCGTCATGCCCCGCCGCGGCGGAATGGACTTCGACAAGCCGCTCCCCCACGCGCGCGAATAGGTCGGTCACCAGCGAGGGATCGTCAATCGTGGCCATCGCCAGGTCTTCGTAGGTCATCAGCCACATTGCGTTTTCGAGCACGCCCGAAGTCCGCGCCACCAGCTTCATCCCATCGGGCAACAGACTGGATACCGCCTCGATCTCCCAGAGCACCTCATCCAACCCGCCGCGCGGCCACGGATACGCCTCCATGTCACTCCGGCTGGCGATGACTCCGGTATGCTGATTCACCCACTGCCGCTGTCCCCGCGACAGTTCCGCCGTATCGTCCGCCGACTCCCGCACTTGCCGGGTGAACCCCGTCTCCAGACGAAACGGGAGATAGTCGTACCCCATATTGCATTGGAATCGCACCGCACGCCGACGCGTTTCGAGGATTGCGTCCCGTCCGCTCAAGGCGGGGTCGGTGAGCGGCTGTCCGAGAACCGCCTCGATGACTTCATTGTCCACCTTCAACTCAAACAGCGGCACGCGGTCGGGGACGCCGTCGCGGCGAAGGACGGTGAGGAGGCAGTTGAAGTTGGGGACAAGGTTGACGTCTTTTGGATTCCACACGAGAGATTTCCCTCCCTCAGCAGCTCGTTCATGCAGTCGCCCGGGTCCGGCGCTCAAGCACGATAACGGTGCTCCTCGGGTCGGGCGACGCCTTCGGAAGACCTGTCAATACGAGTCGCTTCCCGTCTCGGCGGAACGCTACATTTTCTCGCGTGGCGAGCAGCGAAGCTGACTTAATCTCCATCGGCACTTTGGGCAGTGTCAATGTTTCTCCCGGCCACCAGTGGACTATGAGGTAGAGCTTGTTGCCTTTTTGCGTGAAGACACCGGCCGTGCCGGAGTCCAGTGGGCAACGTTGCGAAGCGTAAATGGCTGGGCCGTTCACCTTCATCCACTCCCCGATCTCCCGGAGGCGCTTCGCGGACTCCAACGGAATGCTCCCGTCGGGTTTCGGACCCACATTGAGAAGATAGTTCCCGGCTCCCGCCGCGCAGGCGGTGATATTGTGAACAAGCTGCTTGGTCGATTTCCATTCATGGTCTGCCTCGAAGTATCCCCAGTGACAATTCATCGTCATGCACGATTCCCACATCCGCCCGGGCTTCGATGCCGTCAAATGCTGTTCCGGGGTGTCGAAGTCCTCCGGGAGATTCGAGCGGTTGTTGATGAGGATCTGCGGCTGCAAGCTGCGCACCGTCGCGTTGAGTTCCTTCGCTCGCCAGTCTTTCGCGGTTCCCCAGCCACCGTCATACCAGAGCAGATCGATCTTCCCGTAGTTGCTGCACAACTCCCGTAACTGCGCGTGGGTCTGGTCCACCATCGCCGCCCAGCCTTTGGGATCCTTCTGCGGACCCTTCGCTGTGTGCTTGAAGAGGGCGTCGAACTGCCAGTTGCCGAGGGAGTAGTAGAAGCCCACTTTCAGTCCGGTCTTCCGGCAGCCGCGCACGTATTCCGCGATGAGGTCGCGCTTCGCCGCCGTCTTCGGCGCGGTAAAATCGGTGGTCTGGCTGTCGAAGAGGCAGAAGCCGTCATGGTGCCGCGTCGTCAGCACCATGTACTTCATACCTGCCTCCTTCGCAAGAAGCGCCCATGCGTAGGAATCGTACTTCGTGGGATTGAACTGCCCTGCAAACTTCGCATACTCATCCTGCGGAATCTGCTCCTGCATCCTCACCCACTCGCCGCGGCCGGGGACGGCATAGATACCCCAATGGATGAACATCCCAAACCGCGCGTCTGCAAACCAACTTCCCATCTTCTCTTCTCTGGACATATTCCGTCTCCTTCAGTGCATAGTGTTTCCATTACTTCGAGGGCGCGAGAATCCCTCGAATGAGGTTGCTTGTGTCCTCCCAATCGGGATTGCGGTACGATTCGTAGAACTGCCGTGCCAGCCGGACGTCAATCAACACGGCTCCGTTCGGCGCAGCAACTGTGGGCAGCCCGGTGTCGCTGAACTCCAGCTTCCCCGCCGGGTCCCTGCCCTCCAGGAGATCCAGAATGCCTGCCCGCTCAGCCGCCTTCCGTCCCTGCTCTAACGCCGTGTCGAAATCACCCGTCCCCAGTTGCGTCGTCTCCAGCACGTCCCACGGCGCCGTTGGGTGTGACCAGGTCTGCCAGCCGACGAACGCATGGCTGCCGGTGATGATGAGAATGGGCCGCAGCGTCGGGAACAGCGCGGCGGCGAAGAGCACGCTCCCATCGAGACAGTTCGCCCCCGGGTGTGCCAGCACCTCGGCTGGTCGCATCACCCTTTGACCAGCATCAGCGGGGAAGGTGATTACCGGCTGATCGGCGTACTTGATCCGGTGCTCCTGAAGCGCTTTGTATACGGCCTTCACCTGCTTCTGAATGTATTCTCGCCACTGCTGGCGCAGAGAGCCTTCCGTCGCCGCCTCTCCCAGCTTCAGGAAGTTCGGCTGGTAGCCCAACAATCCACCGATTTCGCAAAGCTGAGCCGCCCGCGCTCGGACCCCCGTCAACGGATCCGACTGCTCCACCCACGCCACAATCGTCGCGTAATCATCCAACGGCTCGGACAGATTGCGCAACCGCATCCGCGCCAGCCACGTGGACGGAGGCAACAGCGTGATCTCGTGTGAGTCCTCCAGCAGTTTGGACTCCTCGCCAGTTAATGAGTCTATCCGGCACTGCACCGTGGTCTTCACATTGTCACCGAGCGAGGCGATCTTCTCCCGGTCTAAAGGTGGAGTAAAGCCAATCTCGTTCGTGCTGCCTGGATCGAGGCGAATCTCGCGCACCAGAGGCCGAGTGCAGTAACCCGCGACCTCGGTCGCCACTCGAAGGCGCATCGCTTGCGCCCCTTTGTTCTCCAATCGCACCGTCACGAGGTCGGCGGCACGGGGTAAATAGGCATACTGCCCCGAGGGCACCACGTCGTAGTTGAACTGCACTGCCGCTGCCAGCCCGCGATCACCCACGGCGCGCAAGGCCGGAGGGCGCAACAGCTCGGTCAGGGCCTGGGCGACCTGGCTTGCCAACTCGGTCAGGTCCTTCCCGTTCCGCCGCACTCCCTGCAACACCCGACCGTGCTCCAGGTCGTCCACCCTCACGTTCACTTCGTACCCGTCCTTGGGTTTCGACAACGTGGAAGTCACGAGCATGTTGGCGCTGAACAGGTTTCCCGCCTTGGCTGCCTGCTCCCAGTTGAAGACTGGCAATTCACTGAGACGGAACTCCTCATACAACGCCTCGAGATGCTCGCGCTCCAGCACTTGGGCGTCTAAAGCCGACTGCCGGTTGGTCAACTCCGTCGCCAGCGCGCTGGCGAACCAGGGACCATCCGCTTCAGGGCTGGCAGGAGCAACGGTTCGCGGTGCGCTCACTGCGAGGCGGCGGTGCACCGCGCCGCGACCGTCCTGCCTCGCAGGTCTGCTGGACACGACCAGCAGACCTGCCACGAGGGGAATATCCTTGCGTAGCGTCTCGACCACCTCAGTCCGACAGCCGCGGTCCTGCATGTCAATCACTCGGAGCTTCGCCACGTCGGTCGTCTCCCGGTAGGGATCGCCGGGAGTCCCCTCCACATGCAGGACCACGAACTCCTGGTCGCCTCGCACGCCGTCGTTAGCGCCGATGTCGATAATCACTTCGTCGCCCTTCACGCGGAACGCCTTGCCCACCAGGGGAAACGCTTCTTGCGCCCGCTGCGCTAACTCGTAGGCCAGGTAGCCAACGTACGGCACGGTCACCCCAACTGCCTCAAAAACATGAGTCACTGTGCCCGTCCCCGGCGGCGAAACGCGCACAAACTTCGCGATCGCCTTCGTTGCCTCACTGTCTCCCTCCAGAGAACCCATGACGAGGTAGTCCAACTCAGCGCCCTGCAGTCCCGCGATGGCGCCCAAGGGGTCGGCTATCAACCCCTCCCGCGCCAGATTCTTTTCGCTCAGCAACGCCTCCAACCTGGACCGCTCGACAATCTCAAACCGTCCACACTGCAGCAGCGCGGCCTCCAGATTGTCGCGCAGCCGCTCATGTCCCTTCGCCAGCCGCTCATCCCGATGGGTGTTAGTGAAGCCCACCACCGCCAGACGGGGACGGGCGGCGTAGGTGGTTCCGCAAATCAGAAGCCCAATTAGAAGAGTGAAAAGCCTTTGTGTCATTCTCATGTTTGTCGCGTCCCTTTCTTCGATCTATCTGCGCGCCTTCAGCGTCTCGATTCGCTCCTGCGCCGTACTGGTTTAATTACTGTCTTTCCGGCTAAAGCCCGCAGGAACTCTTTCGGCTCGTCCCATTTCGGCGCCAGCCGCGCCGCCTCACGAGCGTACTCCTCGGCTTCTCGTGGGTCGTCGTTGCGTCTCGCCGCTTGCAGGTAGAATTGCGCCGACGGGCGAATGCCTTGCTCTTTCAGCTTCTCGTCGAATCTCAACTCGGGCGGACACAAGGTCTTCGGGTCTTGTGCCAAGGCCTCCTCACCGTTCCAGTCACCCAGCCCTCCCAAGCGGTCGACCGCAGTCGCCAGCGCGTCCTTCGATTGCCAGTGGTCATACATGAGGACTTGGCTCAAGGCAAACCCATCCACGATCTTTCGCACCGCCAGGCCGCCCTTGTCCCAGATGACATACGACCAGAACTGGGTCTGCGACGACCACATAACGTGCGGTGGGGCGCTCTGCTTGATGGCAGATGTGTCGAAAGCGCGCAGATGGTTGTTGTCGGAACTAACGTACAAGACGCCGTCCACACCCCAGGTGGTGCAGCTAAGGCTTGCCGCCTCGAAGTCCCACAGCAGCTTTCCCGTCTTCGCATCGAACGCGTGAAGGTACTTGTCATCTGACGTGGCATACACCACGCCGTCGTGAACCTCGAAGGTATTGATGCGCGACCCGGTCTCGACCTCCCATAGCGGCTTCCCTGTTGTCGCGTCGAACGCGCGAAGGCGCCTATCACCGCAGCGTACGTGCGCTGCGCGGTCGCCAATCCAGAGAACCATCATGGATGCCGCCTGGACCTCCCACAACAGCTTTCCGGTCTTCGCATCGAACGCTCGAAGAGTATCATTGTCGCCAAGGTCTATTGTGTAAGCCAGCCCGCCGGAAACTCTCAAAGGATATCCTCCCACCTCGGAATCCCACAGCAGCTTACCCGTCTTCGCATCGAACGCGCGAAGGTGCTTGTCATCTGACGTGGCATACGCCACGCCGTCATCAACCACGAGATACCCCAAGGGATTGGTTCCCACCTCGGAATCCCACAGCAGCTTACCCGTCTTCGCATCGAGGGCGCGAAGGGATCATCCCAACCTGCGTATGCCACCTCGTCCACGACCACGGGGGTGTCGATATTGTCTCTCGCTTCGAGGTCCCACAGCAGTTTCCCCGTCTTGGCGTCGAAGGCGCGGAGGTAGTTACCCCTGGAGCCGGCGTACGCCACGCCGTCCACGACCACGGGGGTGTCGATGTCGTCTCCTGCCTCGAAGTCCCACAGCATCTTCCCCGTATTGGCGTCGAACGCGCGAAGGTGCGTGCGGTCCACGACGGTGTACGCCACGCCGTCCGCGACCGCGGCGGTGCCAACCGAATCCTTCGCCTGGACCTCCCACAGCAGCTTGCCCGTCTTCGCATCGAGGGAGCGAAGGTGGTTGTCATCGGAACCGGCGTACGCCACCCCATTCACGACTACGGGGGTGTCGATACCGTCTCTCGCTTCGAAGTCCCACAGAAGCCTCCCCGTCTTCGCATCGAGGGCGCGAAGGTGACCGTCGCTGGACCCCGCGTACGCCACGCCCTCTACGAGAACGGGGGTAAAAAAGGTATCTCCCGCCTCGAAGTCCCACAGCAACCGGCTGGGTCGTTGTTTGAGGCATTTACGGTACATAGCCTCCGCTTCCTTCAGGTTGCCGACGCGCTCGTACACTCGACCCAACCAGTACGCCGCCATTGGAAAGCCTTGCTCGAAGTAGTCGTACGTCGCCTGCGCAGGCGGTAGCATCTGACCGACCAAGACTAACTGCTTCCGTTGGTCCTTCCCCGCCGCCTGGAACTGCATCTCCCACGCCGCGTCGCGGGTGGAGAGAAGACCGTCCACCACCGTCAAGTCTGCCGCCTGCTTTTCCGCCCACGACACCTTCTCCAGGCACTCATCGTACTTTCCCTGGTAAAGCAGTTCCCGCGCCTGACACCACGCCTGATACGCCCCCACCTTCTCCGAGCTCATCCGCTTCATCTCTAGTGCATCGTTTTGCAAGTTTCACACCATTTATACAGTGAGGGGTCGGCCTTGGTAAGTCCACTTAAAGGGCTTCGCTAACGTCTTGTTGAAGAACTCGATGCAAGCCAGAATTCTCTCCCGCAGTTCCTCGACAGACGTGAAACTCGCACGCTTGAGGAGACGGCGAACCAGGATGCTGAACCAGCATTCGACTTGATTGAGCCACGACGTATGTTTGGGAGTGTAGAC
>Ga0210049_1000782_pt1 | contig 28294 bp, 31 predicted proteins | sample CryGeyCG2014_300_2_FD_183964 | JGI IMG/M metagenome (GOLD analysis project Ga0210049, IMG submission 183964) | Groundwater microbial communities from aquifer - Crystal Geyser CG06_land_8/20/14_3.00 (SPAdes) (version 2) | ecosystem: Environmental > Aquatic > Deep subsurface > Groundwater | place... | reverse complement strand
AGGCGAGACGGCGTAATCGTAGAAAATGTTTATCCGGAACAGGATCTGGGGTATTTCCACCCCCTCTTAAAAGGCATCAGGAATATCCTTTTTTTCTTTTCGTTGATTGAGCGGAAAAAAGACATAGCTTCTTACGATATTATCCAGGGAACCACCTATACTCCCTTAGCTTTTTTACATGGCAATATTCCGGTTTTTTCAATGTTTGGTTCAACCGCTTATGGTTTTTTGAAAGCCGTTCCCAACTCGAAATCATTAAACAAAGAACACTCCGATCTTTTGAAGATATTTAATGAACTAAAGGAAAAAGGAGCCTTAAACTGTTCAGCTTCTTTGATTCAACCAGTTAGAGATATTAGCCGGATTGAATTTCACGTGGCAAAAAATAGCCGTAAGGTGGTGGCTACCTCTCAAGCCGTCAAATCAGAACTTATTAGAAACGGAGTGCCTCAAGAAAAAATAGAGGTTATCTGGAATGGCATAGAAAATTTTTGGTTTAAGGCAAAACCTAAAAAAAGAGTCAAAAAAAATGCCGCCATCGTTTATCTTGGCAGAATGGGAGAAGACGGTTTTACTATAAAGCTTAAAGGTATTAATAGAATGATCTATATTTTAAGAAGTTTTTCTCATCTTGATAAACTTATTATTGGCTTGAGTGAAAAAATTGATTTTTATGGTCAAATTTTTCAGGAGATTCCTAAAACCGTTTTTTACAGCAACTTAAAGCGAAGAAAGGTGCCTAAAATTCTGAAAAATAATTATGGGGATATTTTTATCAACCCTAGCCGTTACGAAGGTTTTTGCTTATCTTTAGTTGAGGCAATGTCCCAAGGATTAATTCCTGTCAGTTTTTCTGTGGGAGTGGCTCCGGAAATTATTAAAAATGGCCAAAACGGGTTTTTGGTTAATAGTGTCCGACAGATGGTTCATAGAATCAATCAATTATCGCAGGATAGGGGGAAAAGAGTCCAAATGGCAAGGGCGGCCATGGAAACAGCCAGAATGTTTAGATCTGAAACAATGGTTAAAAAATATCTTGAACTCTATCAATCTGAATTACCGCCAGCATAAATTTTCTCGTTTTTACTGATTGAAATTATAGTATAATTAGCTAATAATGTTTAATTATGAATTTAAGTATCGGAATTGTCGGTTTGCCCAATGTGGGCAAGTCAACTTTGTTCCAAACAATTACTAAAAAAGAAGTGCCCAGGGAAAACTACCCCTTTTGCACCATTGACCCTAATGTGGGCGTGGTGGCCGTGCCTGATGAACGAGTAGAGAAGTTAGCCGAGCTCACTCATTCGGCCAAGAAAATTTATGCCACTATTGATTTTTACGATATTGCCGGTTTGGTGAAGGGGGCGAGCCGGGGGGAGGGCTTGGGCAATCAATTTTTGGCGCATATCAGAGAAACCAATGCCATAGTTTATGTTTTGCGGGCTTTTGCCAATGAAAATATTATCAACACGCAAGAAACCGTTGATGTTTTGCGTGATAAAGAAATTTTAGACACCGAATTAATCTTAAAGGATTTAGACACCATAGAAAAACGGCTAATGGCCGCGGAAAAGGAAGCTAAAATAGGCAAAAAAGAAGCTGTCAAAGAGGCGGCTGTTTTGCAAAAGGCCAAGGACTTGCTGGACAAAGGAATTGTTTTAAGCGAATCGCCCCTAATTGACGAGGAAAAAGAAATTCTAAAAAATACTTGTTTGCTTACTTTGAAAAATCGTCTTTATTTGTTTAACGGCCTTGAAAGCGACATCTCGGCAGAAGTTAAAAATGTTTTTGAAAAAAATAATTGGCCGTATTTGGTTTTAGATATTTTAACCGAGTTTGAAGCGGTGGATATGAGCCCCGAGGAGCGTTTGTCGTTTGGTTTGCCGCCAGAATCCGGGCTGAATGTTTTAATCAAAAAATGCTACGAAATTCTGGGCTTACTTACCTTTTTAACCACCGGCCCAGATGAGACAAGGGCTTGGACAATTAAAAAGGGAGATAAAGCGCCCCAAGCCGGCGGCGCTATCCACGGCGATTTTGAAGAATTTTTCATCAAGGCCGAAGTAATAAATTGGCAGGACTTGCTCAATAGCAACGGCTTTGCCAAAGCCCGCGAAAAAGGCCTTATTCGCACCGAAGGCAAAGAATACATTGTGCAAGACGGCGATGTGATTGAAATAAAATTCGGCCGATAATTTTAAATAAAAAAACAAATCTATGGAAAACAAAACAGATATTTTGGCAAAATTTTTTTATGAAATCGGCAATCTAAAAAAGGTTTTAAGAGCTCACCAGCAGACACTATTAACTGTTGACCCAACCGACAATATTGCCTCCCATTCTTTTAGGACGGCTTTTATTGGATATTTTTTAGCTAAAGAGCTTACAGCTGATGCTGACAAGGTTTTGAAAATGTGCTTACTGCACGACATTGAAGAGGTGCGCTCGGGTGATATGAATTGGGTTAATAAAAAATATGCCAAGGTTTACGGAGATGAAATAAGAGATGACCAGCTTGAAGGTCTGCCTCATTCACAAGAATTTCTCCAGCTTTCAAAAGAATATACAGAAAGGCAAAGCAAAGAAGCGAAGATAGCCAAAGACGCTGATTTATTAGAGCAAGTGTTTTTGCTGAAAGAATATGCCCAGCAAGGCAACAAGGAAGCTGAGCACTGGTTGCACGAGGATGGCGCTGACGAATGCCAGCAGATTAAGCTGATGAATTTTGATTTTACTAAAGAGATTGCCAAAAAAGCGATGGAGATGAAACCATCGGACTGGTGGGAGAACATCTGGACACCGAAGAATAGATAAAAATAAAAATTATATCGTTTGACGAGTTTGAGCATATGTTAAAAATTTTAAAAAATTTTTTTGAGAAAAATATCAAGGGCACTCCATATAAGGCGATCGTAATTGACCGTAAAGTTTATTTATGCCGCTTAACAAACGCTGTTTGCGATGGAATTGAAATTACTAATAATGCTGGGAAAGTTTATGTAACTTCCCGAGCCCTTAAACATTTATTTGATAAAAAGCCAGCAGAAGAATTTTTCTTTTTAATTGATAATTTATACAAAATAGTTAAATATCCGGATAAAATTTACCAAAATAAAACAAGCAAACGGGGTGAGTATTGCTTGGTTAAGAGAGTCGGGGATTCGGATTATTTGTGTTCAATTGAAATTGTAAAATCAGCTGCGGCAGTTCTTGGCTTAACCGAATTTGGAATATCAGAGTGTGGCGAGAGTAACGAAATAGAAGAAATTCAAATTGCTACAGCATTCCGATTGCGCGATTCAGATTATATAAAAAAATACACCCTTTTGTGGAGCTGGGAGGACGGCACCCCTCCCTCGTAGCGCTTTGGATACCCCGTAAAGGGACTACTCGCGCCCCGCAGTAGAGCCGGTTTTCTGCATTTCAGCCCCACAAAAAAGTATATTAAATACAATATACCACAGAATTTTTTGTCAAGCAAGATCCTCCTGTGGAAAAATGGAAAATCAAGCATATGGGTATGATAAAAATTTATCCTTATTATCAAAAGTTTGCCAAGGGCTTTGAGAAAAAGAAGCAAGAGATTGTGGTTATTGCCCAAGATATTGAGGTTCATCACATTGGCAGCACCGCGGTTCGCGGTTTGGGCGGCAAGGGGATTATTGATATAATGATTGGGGTTAAGAATTGGCAAGGAGTAGAAAAATTAATTGCTGGATTGCAAAAAATCGGCTTTGAACATGTTCATCCCAAAGAGAAGGGCAAGATATTTTTGAGCAGTATTAAAGAAAGCGGGCTGGGTGATTTTCATATTCATTTGGTTATTATCGGTAGCGCCGCCTACAAAAATTTTTTGGCGTTTCGCGATTATTTGCAAGGGCGTCCCAAAGAAGCAGAAAATTATTTTAAGCTAAAATTGTTTTGCTATAAAGAGGCCAAAGGAGAGAGGGCCATATACACAAAAATGAAAACCAGTTACATCAAAGAAATTTTGAAAAAGATTAGGTATGCAAAAAATTAAGTGGGTGAAAATCGGGTTGGCGGTAGTGGGTTCGCTGGCGTTGGTCGGTCTGGTTGGATATTTTATGGTTTTTCATTATCCCAAAGCCGAGGTTTGTTTTAATGATTTTTGTTGGCGAGTGGAGGTGGCTAAAACAGGGGCGAGTCAGGTCAAGGGGCTAATGTTTAGAAAGAACTTAGGAGAAAAAGAAGGTATGCTTTTCGTATTCAAAAACGAGGGCTTTCATTCTTTTTGGCTGAAAAACACTTTAATTCCTTTGGACATTGTTTTTCTTGATAAAAATAAAAAAGTGGTGAACATCACTGAAAACGCCCAGCCCTGCCCAAGCGATAAATGCCCAAGTTATCGCAATCAGAACCCGGCCAAATATGTTTTGGAAATTAGAGGCGGTCTGGCCGACAAAATTGGCCTAACAATAGACAGCAAAATTTTATTTTCGGATTATTGAAAGTGTTGCAAGATATGAGCGATCGCTCATATAATGCAACAGTCGCGGTTATGGCTATGGTAAAAAAGTTAGACAATTTGAATAAAGAACAGCAAGAAGCCATCTTGTTTGGCGAGGGGCCTTTGCTGATTGTGGCCGGAGCGGGCACGGGCAAAACCACAGTGATTACTGAAAGAATTGCTGGTTTAATTGCTCATGGCTTGGCTAAACCAGAGGAAATTTTGGCTGTCACTTTTACGGAAAAAGCGGCCGCGGAAATGGAAGACAGAGTGGACCGGCTCTTGCCTTTTGGCTATCACGAGCTTTGGATATCAACTTTTCACGCTTTCTGCGAAAGGGTTTTGCGAGAAAACGGCCTAGACATTGGTTTGCCCACCAACTTTAAGTTGGTTGACTCAACAGCGGCTTGGCTTTTAGTAAGGCAGAATTTAGACAAGTTTGCTTTGGATTATTATCGGCCATTGGGCAATCCGCTCAAATTCATTCACGCTTTGTTGGGGCATTTTTCCCGCTGTAAAGACCAAATGATTTATCCCGAGGATTATTTAAAGTTTGCCGATGAGTTAAAATCAAACTTAACCGATTTGCCCGAAGACACAGAAGCCGAGCGCATTAAAGAGGTGGCTTCGGCTTATCATACTTATCAAAAAATTTTGTTAGACAACAGCTTGCTGGATTTTGGCGACCTGATTAACTATTGCCTCCAGCTTTTTCAAAAGCGACCAGCTATTTTGGAAAAATATAGAGCCCGTTTTAAGTATATTTTGGTGGATGAATTTCAAGACACCAACTGGGCGCAATATGAATTGATTAAAATTTTGGCCGCTCCACGCTGCAATATTACTGTTTCAAGTGACGATGACCAGGCAATTTATAAATTTCGCGGGGCCTCGGTGAGCAATATCACGCAGTTTAAGCAGGATTTTCCCAAGGTTAAAGAAATCTTTTTGGTAAAAAATTATCGCTCGTCTCAAAACATTTTGGATTTGGCTTATAATTTTATTCAAGCCAACAATCCCAATCGCTTGGAATTTATTTCAGGCATTAATAAAAAGCTCATCGCGCAAAAACCAGCGGCGGGCGTGGTGGAGCATTTGCACTTCAAAACATTGGGCCAGGAAACCTCTGGGGTAGCGCAAAAAATAGCGCAAATTCTACAAAAAAATAAAGATGTGGGCTTTAATGATTTTGCTGTTTTAGCCAGATCCAACGACACAGCCAATTCATTCGCGCGCGCTTTTGAAAGGGCCGAGTTGCCCTATCAATTTTTGGCCTCGCAGGGCCTTTATTTCAAGCCGGTGATTATGGACATGATCGCTTATTTGAAACTGCTGGATAATTATTACGAGAGTCCGGCTATGTTTCGCGTTCTAAGCTGGCCATCATGGCAGATACCGCCTGACGATTTAATGAAGCTCACCCATTTCAGCCGCCAAAAAGCCCAGTCGCTTTTTGAAACGGTTTCTATCTTTGCTTTGGTTAAGGGCCTCACTCCCAAAACCGCCTCTTCGCTCAATAGTTTTTTGGCCTTAATTAAAAAACATACCGCCTTGTCTCGCGAGAAAAACATCTCGGAAATTTTCATCGCTTTGTTGGAAGATTCGGGCTACTTGAAAAAATTGATCACCAGCGAACACAGGGAAGAACTGGATTATCTGGCGCAGTTTTATAAAAAAATCAAGGATTTTGAGCAGGCCAACCCGGACAGCTCGCTCAAAAGTTTTATGAGCCAGCTTAATTTAGAGCTGGAGTCAGACGAGCAGGGCAAGCTGGCCTTTGACCCAGACCAAGGCCCGGATTTAATCAAAATAATGACTATTCACTCTGCCAAGGGCTTGGAGTTCAAATATGTTTTTATTGGCGGTATGGTTGACCTTAGATTTCCCTCAACCGAGCGTAAAGACCCCATTGAAATACCAGCCCAGTTAATCAAAGAAAAATTGCCCGAGGGCGATATGCATTTGCAAGAGGAACGGCGGCTTTGTTATGTGGCCATTACCCGAGCCAAACAGGGATTGTTTTTTACATCAGCTGACGATTATGGCGGGCTAAGAAAAAAGAAAATTTCTTTGTTCTTAACGGAAATGGGTTTTAGCCAGTCAGAATATTTTGCCAAGAGCAAAGTTAGCCAAACAGATTTTATTGAGCCCAAAATTAAAGTTAAAAAGAAAGAGCTGGTTGTTATTCTGCCCGAGCATTTTTCTTACACTCAATTAGCCGCTTTTGACACCTGCCCTTATCAGTATAAATTAGCTCATATCTTAAAAGTGCCAGTCAGGGGCAGGCCATCGTTTACTTTTGGCAAAGTAATGCACAATACGCTTTACGAATTTTTGCAAACGATTGACCAAGCCAATGCCAAAAAGCAAAATAATCTTTTTGGCGCGCCGAATTCGGTTAAATCGCCAGCCATCGCCATTAGCGAAGCCGAATTGCTCAAAATCTATGAAACCCACTGGCTCAATGAATGGTTTGACAGCAAAAAACAAGAGCAGGATTATTTTCAGGCCGGCAAGAAAATGTTAAAAGATTTTTATCAGAAATTTTCTCAACAAAGAACAACAATTCTCCAATATCAAGGCAAACCGGCCTTAGAAGTTGAGTTTAACCTAAAAATAAAAGACATTGTCTTAAAGGGCAAAATTGACCGCATTGATGAAGTAGCGGGCGGGGTGCGTTTGCTGGATTACAAAACCGGCGAAGCCAAAGAAAAAATAAGCAAAGCAGACAAAACCCAGCTTTTACTTTACCAAATAGCCGCCGAAGAATCTTTGGGATTAAAACCAGTAGAGCTTGGCTATTATTATCTCGGCGAGGGAGAAATAGTTTCGTTTTTGGGCACTGAAAAAGAAAAAGACGACTTAAAAATAAAAATTATTGAACAAACCGAACAAATCAAAACCAGCAACTTTACAGCCAAACCCGGCTGGCATTGTCAATTCTGCGACTTCAAAAGTATCTGCGAATTTGTCAATAAAAATAATAATTGAGCGGTTTTGTTTGACAACTATCTATCAATTATTTATAATAGTTTTAATAAGGAAAAGATATGCAAATAGGCAAGACAAAAGTTAATTTTTCAAAATATAAAGGTAAAGAAGTGGCAATAGTAAGAGGGGAAATCGTAGCGTCAGGAAGCTCTTCAAGGGTTGTTTTTGAAATAGCTAAAAAGATTTTTCCAAAAGTTGCTAATAAAGATATTGTTTTATTGTCTGTTCCCAAGGAAAGAGCGACTATTTACATCACCCCAAAATAATTTTTTATGGAAAAACTGATTTTTCCTTATGGTTTTGAACTTTTGGAAAATAGAAGAGTGTTTGCTTTTCCAGCCATTACTATAACTTTAAAAAAAGAAAACTCCCCTAAGGAGTTTTCTTTTTTGGTTTTAGTTGATTCTGGGGCTGAGTTTTCGCTTTTTACGAAAGGAGACGCCGAGCTTTTGGAAATTGATCTGCAAAAAGGCGAAAAAGTTAACATCGGCGGAGTAACTGGCGATAAATTTTTAGCTTTTATCCATTTTGTTTTAATAAAGATTGGTAATAAAGAATTTAAGATAAAAACCGCTTTTTCCAGTAGAAATGATACCCCGAGAATCCTAGGCCGCAATCCATTGTTTTCTAATTTTTTTATTATCTTTGACCATCAAAAACAAAATACAATTTTTATTCCTCGTGGAGTAAAATCTTTTGAAAAATTGCTTTATGCTTAATTTATTTTCAAAATCTATGATTTTTCAAAAGCTTTCTAAGCCCGTTGGCGGGGGGATTTATAAGTTAAATTTCTCACAAGAAATGGTGGCTGACCCCATTTTTCTATTGTGGAATTTTAGGAGTTGGGATATACTGAAAATAAGAAAAATATGCGAATAATCAACCAAACAATTTATTTTTTGTATAAAAAGTTGCGTCAAATTGGCATTGATTTAGCAAATCAAAATAACACCCAATTAGAAGCGATGAAAAAAGAAATTGCTAAAGCCGGCGGTAAGGTTGAATTTAAGATTGAGATGGTTGCAAAACTATTTCGTAGCGAAATTTTAGATTTTCGAGCGAGGCGAGGAAGACGAGCAAAATGTTTTGAGGCCGTAGCCCAGCTACGGCGAAAAGCATTTTGCGAAGTCTGACGATGACGCAGCCGAAAAGATAAAATTGTAGCAGGAATAGTTTTGCAACCATCTCATTGAACAATATCCCGACGGCTCCTGGGCGGCGGAATCAGTTAATATTGATGGCATTATTACTGGCGGGAAAACAACTAAAAATATCTCGCTAACCATTAAAGACGCGGTTTTTACTTATTTTGGCGTTCCACCATATTTGTGCCAAGATGATGTATTAAAAGCCAATAACGAGCCAGTTATTTTAGGGCAAAAAGTTTATGTCTAGCCGAAGTTTTTCCGATATAACTCAAGCGCAATAGATAAAGGCGTGTCGTAAATTAGGGCTTGTTGTAGAAACTGGCTTTGGCAAGGGAAGTCAATTAGAGTTTTGAATCCAAAAACACAAAGCAAATACACAATCCAATATAGCCTGCATAAGTTTATTAACATTAAGATTTTCAAGAAAATGATAGAATGGGGTTTTGAGGAAAATGATATTTGGGAAAACTTAAAATAAAAAACCGCCTTGAAATGGCGGTTTTGTTTTGTAGTTTTCTGTGTTAAAATAGCGGTGTATGAGCAAACAAGAAATCGCTAAAAAAATTATACCTATTTTAAGAAAACAAGGCGTGAAAAAGGCCGCTCTTTTTGGTTCCCAAGCTCGCGGCGACGCCAAAAAAAAGAGCGATGTTGATTTGTTGGTAGAATTGCCGAAAAAAGCCAGCTTGTTGGATTTTATTGGGTTAAAGCTGGAACTTGAAGAAAGGTTGGCAAGGAAGGTTGACTTGGTTGAATATGAGGCCTTGCATCCTTTATTAAAAGAGAGAATTTTAGCGGAACAAATTTCTATTTATGGTAAAAAGAGATTTTAAGTTATTTCTATTTGATATTTTAGCCAGCGTTGACGCGATTGAGGGATATTTTGATAAAATTAGCAAGAAAGAGTTTTTTGAGACCCATCTTTTACAAGATGGAGTAGTTAGGCGGTTAGAGATAATAGGGGAAGCAGCTAAAAATATTCCCTTGAGAATAAGAAATCAAAATGAGGAAATTCCTTGGAAAAAAATTGTTGGCTTGAGAAATATTATAACCCATGAATATTTTGGCGTTAATTTGGAAAGAGTTTGGAATATTGTAAAAGACGATTTGCCAGAACTTAAAAAGCAGATTAAGAAAATTTATGATGACTTGGGCGGGCAAGAACCATTGATAAAGTAGAGATTTATTGATAATTGCAAAAATACCGCCCCGAACCATTGGGGCGGTTTTGTTTTGAAAATGGCCAAAAACCCGCGAACAGCGTAACCCCTCACACTTCCCTACAAAACACTAGTAAAAAATGGTAAAATGGGAGTGTATGAAACAACTATCTCAACAGGAAATCAAGCAAAGAATGATCAGGTTACAGAATTTGGAAAGGCTCTATCCCATAGCCAGAACCCGAATTGAAAACCTAGAAGCAGAAAACAGGTGTCTAAAGCAAGAGGTCGCCAACCTCAAGGAAATTGTCTTACAGCAGCAAAAGATTATTGAGGGCTTAAAGCTCCAAGTGGAAGAGTTAAGAATTATGGTATTCGGAAAAAAGAAGAAACCAAAAGATAAAAACCATTTTGGCAGCTTTCTTGAACCAAAAGAAAAAACACAAAGAAGCGTGGATTCCTACAAAAGACCTGTTCCCAATGAAAGCGAGGTTACGGAAGTGAAACGGCATACCATTGACACCTGCTCATGTGGAACAAAAACCATTTACAAAAAGACAGCCATATTTTACGAGGAAGATATTCCCATACCAAGCAAAAAGATTGTCAGAAAACACGAGGTGGAAAAGTCCTACTGTCCAAACTGCCAGCAATGGCGACAAGCTATACCTTTGCCCAAAACCAAGGTTATCCTTGGCCCTAGTATCCAGAAGTATACCTGTTACCTCTCAATTGTCGCTCGATTATCATTTGCTCAAATACAAAACCTGCTCAACGACACTTATCAAGCTAAAATATCCCAAGGCGAGATAGCTAAAATTTTGAACCGAGAAGCTCTGCATTTAAGACCTGTCTATGAACAATTGAAAAAGAAAATTCGTGGCGAGCCAGCCATTCATCTAGATGAAACAAGCTGGAAGTTATTTATTGAACAAGGCAAAGTTTTTAGTTGGGTAATGAGCGAAGCTGATAGCCAAGAAAGTGTTTTTCTAGTCGGGGAACATCGAGGTAAGGGCAATGTTGATACTTTAATTGGAGAAAACTACAAGGGTGTTGTGGTTAGCGATGACTACGGAGCTTACAAAAAGCTGGAAAACCACCAACTATGCTGGGCGCATTTGCTCAGGAAATTTAGAGACCTGGCTAATTCAGAGGAATTAGAAATTAAGCAAAAAGAATATTGTAAAAAAGAATACCAAAAACTTTGTTTAATCTACAGCGAGATGAAAAATGATCGAAGCATTGAAAAATATGACGAGTTTGTAAAAAGACTAAATATTTAAGCCACCTTACCAGAGAAAGAATATCAGTTCCAAAGCCAAAATGGGAGTGTGATAAAATTAAAGAAGAGATAAATGGAAAAATAGAGCAATTCGTCACTAATTTAGACCAGAGTATTTTTCCTACAAGCGAAGGAATGACTATGAATAGTTTTATGGAGATATTGAGAAAAGTTTAGTTTGGAGAACGAAAGTTTAGGTAAATAATTAAAACTTGCTTAATTTGATTGCGGAAGGTAAAATAATAAAAATTAACCGAGGGCAGACCTCTTCTAACTTGAATAAATATTATAATCAGTTTAAGAGAGGTCTGCCCTTGACATTAACTTATGTCACAATATTTGCTAAATTTTATAATCTTTTTCGTTCTTTTGGCGGTCGTGGGAGGGGTTTATTATTGGTTGGTTGCTGCTAAGAATCAGCCCGAGAAAACGCCTGTCGCAACCTCAATCAATCAAGAAACATCTACTGTGGCCTCAACCACTGCTGGCGAACAAAGCTTGGCTGGCCTGATTGAAGGCCCGAGTGGTTTGAAATATCAGATACTCAAGAATGGCGCTGGCCAAACAGCTGAAAATGGCAACGATGTTTTGGTGCATTATGTGGGCACCTTGGAAAATGGCGTCAAGTTTGATTCCAGCCGCGATCGCAACAAGCCGTTTGATTTTGTTTTGGGCAGTGGAGCTGTGATTAAGGGCTGGGACTTGGGCGTTTTGGGAATGAAGGTGGGTGAAATACGCAAATTGATTATCCCGCCATTAATTGGCTACGGCGCGCAAGGTAAGGGCCCTATACCGCCCAACGCCACTCTTGTTTTTGAAGTTGAGCTCTTAGGAGTTAGCGCTGGGCAATAATGGCAACAATAATGAAAAATGAAAAAACATCTCCAAGAGGCAGTGGCTCAATCGGGGTTTTTGATTCTGGATTTGGCGGCCTGAATATCCTTAAAGAAATTGTCCGATTATTGCCTCAATATAATTATCTCTATTTGGGCGATACAGCCAGAACGCCCTATGGTACCCGCAGTCAAGAAGTAATTTATAAATTCACCGAGCAGTCGGTTGATTTTTTGTTTAAGCGGGGTTGTCAATTGATTATTTTGGCTTGCAACACGGCATCATCGGAGGCCTTGGCTAAAATTCAGCAGGACTATTTGCCAAAACATTATCCCGCCAGGCGAGTTTTGGGGGTTTTAATTCCAGCGGCCGAACAAGTAGCGCAAAAAACCAAAAACAATCGTGTGGGAGTTATGGCCACTAGCGGGGCAGTGAATAGTATGGCGTTTGTCAGGGAAATTAAAAAAATTAAGCCAGCCATTCAAATTTTTCAAAATCCAGCTCCTTTATTGGTGCCGTTGGTGGAAGAGGGCGAGCATAATTCAGCCATGACTGATTTAGCGTTGGCGAAATATCTTAAACCGCTTTTACAAAAAAATATAGACACTTTAGTTTTGGGTTGCACCCACTATGGAATTTTGGAAAAGAAAATTAAGCAAATTGTCGGCCTTAATGTAGCGGTTGTCTCGGAAGGCAAGGTGGTGGCTAAAAAATTGGCTGATTATTTATCACGGCACCCGGCCATAGAACAACAGTTGTCGCGAAAAGGCCAGGCCGAATTTTTAACCACCGACCTGACTGACAAGTTTCAAAAATTAGGTAGCCAGTTTTTTGGCAGCAATATTGAACCGCGGAAAATAGTTTTTAGTTGAAAAAATACTGATTTTGGTGTATGGTAGTGGAAATAGACAAAAATATATGGAAAAATCAACCAAAAAATTATATCGCGCCAAGCAAGAGCGCATAGTTGCGGGCGTGGCCGGGGGCTTGGGCGAGTATTTTAGCATAGACCCGGTCTTGGTAAGAATTATTTTTGTGGCTTTGGCTTTGGTACACGGCTTGGGCATTTTGCTTTATATCTTATTTTGGCTGATTGTGCCCAATGAAGACGGCGGCAACATCAGCGATAGAGTGGCTGGTTTTTCAGCTGTTCTAAAAAGAAGCGAAGAAAAATTGGCCAATAAAATCAAAGAACTAAAAAAGAGCGAGGGTAAGGGTAAGGTGGTTTCTGATGAGCCAGCCGCGGCCGAGGAACTACCTGTAATTGAGCAATCCCAGCCAGCTGGCCCAGCGTGGTTTCATGATAAAAAAAGAGTGGTTGGGCTGGCTATTATAATCTTAGGCGGAGCGTCTTTCTTGAGCGGCTTAATTGATGTTTCTTGGTTTAAGTGGGATATCTTTTGGCCGATTGCTTTAGTGATAGTTGGTTTTTATTTGCTAATTAGTAAAAAATAATTTTTGTTTTTTATGATAACTTTTTTAGGTGGTTTTATTGGCGTGGCCATTATTTTAATAGTGGCAGGGATTGTTTTTCGCGACGCCATTTCTGAATTTAAGAAGTAATTAAGAATATGAAACAAGTTTATCTTGATTATGCCGCTACCACCCCACAGAGCCCAGAAGCGACCAAAGCGATGAGGCCTTATTTTGAAAAACACTACGGCAATGCCTCCTCCCTGCATCAATTTGGTCAGCGGGCCAGGGAGGCGGTGGAAGCATCTCGCCAGAACATAGCTAAATTTCTTAACTGTTCCATGGCAGAAGTTTTTTTTACTGGCTCGGCCACCGAGGCGGATAACTTGGCTATTTTGGGCGTGATAAAAAGTTCAAAGTTGCATATTATAACAACCGCGATTGAGCACCCCGCGGTTTTAGAGCCAATAAAGCGCTTGGAAAAGTTAGGTGAAATTGAAGTCACTTATTTGCCAGTTAGCCGAGATGGTCTTGTTAAAGTTGAGGATATTGAGAAAGCTATTAGGCCTAATACGGTTTTGGTTTCTATAATGTATGCCAATAATGAAATTGGCGTTATTCAGCCAATCGTTGAAATTGGCAAAGTGATTAAGGCCACCGACCAAAAAATTATTTTTCACACCGACGCGGTTCAGGCGGCTAATTACTTGGATTGCGATGTTCAGAAGCTGGGCGTTGACTTGCTGACATTATCTGGCCATAAAATTTACGGGCCCAAGGGCGTTGGCGCTTTATATGTTAAAAAAGGCGTGGCCTTGGAGCCAATGATGTTTGGCGGGCATCAAGAGCAGGGTTTGCGGCCGAGCACGGAAAATGTGGCAGCCATCGCGGGCTTGGGCGCCGCTATTGCGACCATCTCAAATCGCAAATCTCAAATTGCAAATATCAAAAAATTAAGAGACAAGTTGCTTGACGGAATTTTGAAAAATATACCCAAAACAAGCTTAAATGGCTCGGCCGATAATCGTTTGCCCAATAATGTTAATATTAGTTTTAGCGGAGTGGAGGGCGAAAGTATTTTAATGGCCTTAGACCAAAAAGGCGTATGTGTGTCTACTGGCTCGGCTTGCGCTTCGGGCAGTTTGCAACCCAGCCATGTTTTAATGGCTCTGGGGCTGTCGCATCAACAAGCCCATGGCTCTATCAGGTTTTCGTTGGGCAAATACACCACCAAAGAAGAAATTGACTATGTCTTAAAAGTTTTGCCTGATATTATTAAACGATTGAGAGCGATTTCACCGATAAAATAATATGATTCCATATTCAAAAAAAGTTTTACAACATTTTAACAAACCCCACAATTACGGCAAAATGAAAATGCCTGACGCTGTGGGCGAGGTGGGAAATTTAATATGCGGCGACATTATGCGGCTCTATATTAAAGTAGGCAAAAACGCCAAAAAACAGGAAATTATCAAAGATATCAAATTTGAGACCTATGGCTGTTTATCAGCCATTGCTTCCTCGTCCATGCTCACGGATTTGGTCAAAGGCAAAACAATAGAGCAAGCCATAAATTTTGACCGTCAAGAAATTGTCCAAGAGTTAGGCGGGTTGCCCCCTATCAAAATCCATTGCTCGGTGTTGGCGGGCGACGCTTTGCTGGAAGCGATTTATAATTATTTAAGCAAAAACAAAAAGCCAATCCCGGAAAAATTAACCAAGCGCCATCAGCAACTGCAAAAAGAAAAAGAGACAATTAACAAAAATCATTGTTAAAATTATGAGAGAAAGAATGGAAAATAAAATCGAATCAAGATTTAATTTAGAGATTGTTAATGAATTAGAAAAAACACCGCTATTGGGCGATCAAGACAAGATGATTTTACTATTGATATTGACTAGAGAAAAGCCGGCTGCCACTTTTTACTTACGGCTTGATTTTGGCTCAGTTATAGAAGACGAGAAAAAGTTTTTGGACGAAAATAATTTTTTTAGAGAATGGCTCTTGAAGAGTGGCCTTATTTTTTCTTCAGAAGAAAAAATAATAAGCGGTGAGAACAAAAAACCGCTTTCAAAAATAATAACATTTAATGTCGCTCGCGATAAGGCGGCATTAGATAGGTTAGATGCAGCCGATAGGGAGGATAATAAAAAAGAAATTGGCTTGGCTTTGGGTTATCCGGCTACGGCGGTAGAGGCTTTTTTAGAACAAGATGTCAAAGATACAGACGACTTGCCTTTTAATTTAAAGTCTAGCGAAGCGATGGATTTTTTATTTTTTCGATTATCCAAAGAGCATTGGACCGAAGAATTTGAAACAGTTAAACGATGGCAGGAGATGATTAGAGATAATTTTCCTAATTTTCCTAATTTTTATAAGCAGTTTACTGATACGCGTCCTAAAATTGATTCATTGCGACTTGAGCGCCCTAAAGAGTTTAAAATTTTTTTAAATTCAGAAGAGAAAATGGCGGCAATTAAGCAGCGGGACGAAAAGTTTTATCAAGAATTGATGCAAGAAAAACAAGAAATAGAAAAAAGCCACCAAAAACGCGAGCAATAAAAAACTACAGTTTCTGTCCTATAGTTCAAAAACTGTAGTTTTTTAATTTGCATTGACTATTTCCGGATAGATTTTTAGGAGAACAACTAACAAGCTGGCGATCATTGGGCCAATTAAAATACCTATTGGCCCAAATAAAGAAATTCCTCCTAACACCGAAAACAAAATAATTAAAGGGTGCAGGCCAGCGCCTTTTTTTAATTTTGGTCCGATAATATTATCAAAAATAATATTTAAGAGCAAAGCCCAAATCAAAAAACCCAAGGCCAGTAAAAACTTATCAGCGATAAAAAGATACAAAGTGGCCGGAATAATTACTAAGGCCAGGCCAATGCCCGGTATAAGCGAGGTAATAATCGCCACGGTCCCCCAGAGAGCCGCATTAGGCACGCTGAAAATTAAAAAGCCAATTCCAAAGGTAAAGCCCTGTAAAATAGCGGTGAGCAGGCCGCCCTTAAGAGAGGCATTAATTGTTTTTTTGAGAGCGCTAAAAATATCATTGTCGTTTTTGTCAGAGAGCGGGCTTATCTCGGAAAGATATTTTTTTATAGCCGGGCCTTCTTTGAAAAAATAAAACAAAGCGATTAAGCCCAGCGACAAGTCAAGCAGAAGTTTGGCCGCGCCGGAAAACAGCCCCCTCAAATGCCCAGCCGTAAAACTTAAAATAGGCGAGATGACTGATTGAGTGTTGAGATTTAAGGAAAAGCCCGGTGATAATTTTTGAGCAACTTTTTCGGCCTTATCGGCTAAGTTATTGAGTTGGCCAAAATTACTATTAGAAAGGCCGCCATAAAGGCCCGAGGCCTCTCTATAAACTTGAAAGCCGATTAAAAATAAGGGTATTAAAACAATTAAAGTAACCAGGCCGACCGATAATAAAGAGGCCAGTGTTTTTTTCTGCTTGAGTAGTTTGGCGATTTTGTTATACAGAGGAGCAAAAACAATCGCCAAGGCCCCGCTGGCAATGATAATAGTAAGATAGGGCTTTAATAAAAGCAAAAAGAGCGCCAAAATAACGGCTAGGATTATTAAAAATAAAACGCTTTGAATTTTTTGATTTTCAAACGAAGCGAGTGGTGTTGACGCAAGCTTATTTGCGTCAACACCCGAGCGAGTGCGAAAATACATTTCTTGGGATTTATTTTTCATGATTATTTTGTTATGTTAGTTTATTATATGGCATTATTAAACAAAAGTAAAAAAGTAGCCGTGGCTTTGTCAGGCGGGGTGGATAGCGCGGTGGCCGCGGCTCTGTTAAAACAGCAGGGTTATGAGGTGGCAGGAATTTTTATGAAGTTTTGGCAGGCGCCGTTTAATAGCGGTAAAAGCGGCGGCTGGAATAGGTGCTGTTCTTTTGACGCCCAACAAAGAGCCCGAGAGGTGGCGCGGGTTTTGGGTATACGGTTTTATGTTTTGAATTTAGAACAACAATTCAAGAAAAAAGTTGTTGACTATTTTTTACGAGAAATGAAAGCGGGTAGAACGCCCAACCCCTGCGTAGTTTGCAATAAAAAAATTAAGTTTGGGCTTCTGATAGATAAGGCCTTGGCCATTGGCGCTGACTTTGTGGCTACTGGTCATTACGCTCGGCTAAGCCGAGCGAGTTCAAAGTTCAAAGTTCAAAGTTCAAAGTTGATGAAGGCAAAATGCAAAGCCAAAGATCAAACATATTTTCTCTGGCAGTTGAATCAAAAGCAATTAGCCAAAGTTTTATTGCCGATAGGCGAAATTGCCAACAAGACCGAGGTGCGGCAATTAGCTAAAAAATTTAATTTGCCGGTGGCGCAAACTAAAGAGTCGCAAGAGGTTTGTTTTATTCAAAATACCACTGAAGAGTTTTTGAAAAAATATCTCAAAGCAAAGCCCGGCGCAATTCAAAACAAAGCCGGCCAAACATTGGGCCAGCATAGCGGCTTTTGGTTTTACACTATTGGCCAACGCAAGGGGATAGGCCTGTCGGGCGGCCCTTATTTTGTGGTTGACAAGGATTTCAAGAAAAACATTTTAATTGTTTCTAACAATGAAAATGATTTATTGAAAAAGGATTTGATTGCTGAAAAAGTTAATTGGGTTTCTATCCAACCATCAAAATTTCCGTTGAAAGTAAAAGCTCAGATAAGATACAGGCATGTCCCTGCTTCAGCTATGCTCTACCAACTACCTGCTACAAACTACAAACTAGTTTTCGCCAAGCCCCAGCGCGCCATCACCCCGGGCCAGTCGGTGGTTTGGTATCAGGGGGAGGAATTACTGGGGGGAGGGGTTATCTCTTGACTTTAGTTGTATTTGGGTAATATATTAACAATCAATTAAGGCCTCGCTGTTTTGTATTTTTGACAGGGAGGATATTATTTCCCTGTTTTTTTATTTTATTTTTCAGCAAAGAACAACGAAAGCGCAGAATTTTCTGTTCCGTGTTTCCGTTGCTCTTTCTTGTGTGCGCAAAGAATTTGGGGCTCTCTATATGAGAGCCTACAACCATTGGGGCTGTCAGCCCCTGCGCGCACACCATTGTAATGGGACAAACAACTCAACCCCCTTGTGGGGATTTTAACCCTAAGAAGGGGTTAAACAAAAAGAGTGTTTTGTCCCATTTTTGTTTATATTAAAGTTATGCTAAAATAATTTTGTATGAATAAATCAATTTTACTGGGCAACGAGGCCATAGTTCAGGGCGCTTTGGAGGCCGGGGCGCAGTTTGTGGCTACTTATCCGGGCACGCCAGCTTCAGAGATTGGCAATGAATTTGCTAAAATCGCCAAAAACAACGACCAGCTCTATTTTGAATTTTCCACCAATGAAAAGTTAGCCATTGAAGCGGTGATTGGCGCGAGTTTTTCGGGCTTGAGATGTCTTTGCGCTATGAAAAATTTTGGCCTCAATGTGGCCAGCGACAGCTTACTGCCTTTTCTTTATACCGGCTCAAAAGGCCCTACTGTTATTGTAGTGGCTGATGACCCTTCTTGCCATAGTTCGGCTCAATCCGAGGAAAATTCGCGGGGCTTTGCCCAATTGGCGCATATCCCAATTTTGGAGCCAGCCGACAGTCAAGAGTGTTTGGACTTTATCAAATTGGGCTTTGATATTTCGGAAAAATTTGGCTTGCCAGTGATAGTGCGCCTAACCACGCGGGTGGCTCATCAACGAAGTGTTGTTGAGTTGGGGAAGTTTACCCCGAGGGCAGACCTCGGGGTGGTTAAGTTTGTGCCCAACAAACATCAGTTTGTGACTATGCCCCCGAGAGTGCTGGAGATGCATCAAGAGCTACTGGATAAGATTGAGAAAATTAGAGAATACGCGGAAAAAAGTGAAATTAATAAAGTTCAGAATAAAATTGAAAGCTCAAAAATAGGAGTTATCGCTAGCGGCGTGGGCTATCTGCACGCTATGGAGGCGATGGAAATGCTGGGGTTAGATTTGCCGGTTTTGAAGCTTGGTTTTTTCTATCCTTTGCCCGAGCAGAAGATTAAGGAATTTATTAAACCGTTGAAAAAGGTTTTAGTGGTTGAAGAGCTTGACCCTTATTTAGAAAAAGAAATAACCGCCTTGGCCAAAGAGGCCAATCCTGAACTTGAAATTTTCGGCAAAAATGTTTTACCCGAAGTGGGTGAGCTCAAACCAGAGCAGGTTATAACTGCTTTAGCGGTTATAACTGGCAAAAAAATGGAAGCCGCGCTGACAAACTTTAAAACTATCAAGCATAGCCCGCGCTTTTGCACGCAACCAATGTGCCCTTATTGGAAAGTGTTTGCCGCTTTGAAAAAGGCGGCGCCGCAGGCGATCTTTGGCGGCGATATTGGCTGTTATATGATTGCCGGTTTTGCGCCGATGCAAGTTTATGATTATATGTTTTGTATGGGCTCGTCTATCGGCATTGGGCACGGCATTGCCAAAGCGTTAGGTATGAACCAACCCGCCTCCGCTGAAGCTATGGCGGGTAAAAAAGTAATTACTTTAATGGGCGATGGCACTTTTTTCCACTCTGGTATGCCCGCCTTGCTTAACGCTGTTTATAATCAATCCAATATCTTAGCCATTATTGTGGACAACCGCATCACTGCCATGACTGGCCACCAACCCAATCCCGGTATGGGCGAAAATGTTGAAGCTGGAACCGTGGCCGAGGTAAAAATTGAGCAAATAGTGGCGGCCCTTGGCGTTAAAGCGGAAAATTTGAAAGTGGTTGACCCGGTAGACGACTTTGACGGTATGGTCGCGACCATACAAGATTTTTATTCCAAAAACGAGATTTCAGTGATTGTAGCTCGCCGCATGTGCGCTTTGTTGGAAAAGCGCAAGGGCATTTAATGGGCAAAATCGCTGTTGACATCTGATGTCAACAGCGCCATAACTATGAACAAAAATTTTAACATTGTTATTTTGGGCGTAGGCGGGCAGGGTTTGATGACTTTGCTTAGAGTTTTGTCGGAAGCGGCTTTTGCTAATGGTCTTGATGTGAAAACCTCGGAACTGCATGGGCTTAGCCAGCGGGGCGGCTCGGTGAGCGTTTATATTAGGTTTGGCGATAAAGTGTGGTCGCCGTTAGCGCCGCAAGGCCAGGCCGATTTGATTATTGCCTTGGAGCAACAGGAGGCCTTGAATGGTTTATATTTTGCCAACAAAGAAACGGTTTTTTTGGTAAATCAATATGAGACACCTACTCTGGCGCAATCAGCCAACCAAGCAGAGATAGAAGCCGAGTTGCGCAAAATCACCGAGAAAGTTAATTTTTTACCCGCCTCGGAACTTTGCCAAAAGCAATTGGCCAACGAGGTTGTTTCGGGCGTTTATCTTTTGGGTTACGCCTTAAATAATGGCTATTTGCCCTTAAAAAAAGAAACTGTTATTGAGGCCATTAAAAAAACTATGCCTGAAAAGTATCAGGACTTAAACATCAAGGCCTTGAGTTTGCCATAAATTTTATGTTGATTATTGTCCATTACGCTGAAATTGCCTTGAAAGGCGGCAACCGAAATTTTTTTGAAAAAAGATTAGTAGAAAATATAAAAAAATCCCTGCAAGCCAACGGGATTGTTTTTGACTATGTCAAACGCATCTACGGCCGTATCTTGATTAATCTTAGTGACGGAGAAGAGGAAGGAGGGAAGCTCCCTCCTATGAAGGAGCTTCCCTCCTTCCTGAATGCCCTGAAGAGTGTTTTTGGTGTAGCCCATTTTTCTTTGGTTGAAAAATGCGACAAAGATATTGAAAAAATTAAAGAAAAAGCGCTTGATGTTTTGAGCCAAAAAGATTTTCAAACATTCAAAGTTGAAGCCAAACGAAGTGACAAAAAATTTGTTTTAACTAGCCAACAAGTAAATGAGCAAATTGGGGAGGAAATTTTGAGAAAAACCATTGCTCATTATTTGTGCGATCGCACAAATAATGAGCAGGAGAGGAAAATTAAAGTTGATTTACATAATCCAGATATTATTTTATATATTGAAATTACTGAAAAAGATGTTTTTTTATACACGGAAAAAATTAAAGGCCCGGGTGGCTTGCCCTTGGGTGTTTCGGGTAAGGCGGTTTGTTTGATTTCCGGCGGCATTGATTCGCCGGTGGCCGCTTGGTATTTGATGAAAAGGGGAGTGGAAAATATTTTTGTTCATTTTTACTCCACCCAGCAGGGCTATGAAAAGTCCTTAGAAAAAGTCAGGGATCTATTGAGGGCGCTGAATGCTTTTCAGCTTAATAGCAAAATATATTTTGTGCCATTTTCTGATATCCAAAAAGAAATTTTACTTAACACCCAAGCCGATTTGCGGGTGGTGCTTTATCGCAGGTTTATGTTTCGGGTGAGCCAGGAGATTGCCTTCAAAGAAAATGCCAAGGCCTTAATCACCGGCGAGAATGTTGGCCAGGTGGCTAGCCAAACTTTAGATAATATGTTAGTTATCAGCCAGGCAACTACCCTGCCGATTTTGCGGCCCTTGGCTGGATTTGATAAAATAGAAATAATTGAAATAGCCAAAAAAATAGGCGCCTATAACATTTCTATTTTGCCGCACTTGGATTGCTGTTCAATGTTCGCGCCCGAGCACCCCGCCACCAAAGCCAACTTAAAAGAAGTTCAAAAAGAGGAAAAAAAATTAAAGATAAGAAAGCTGATAACATCAGCCCTAAAAAACACCAAAATTGAAAATATTTAGTTTTGTAAAATAATAACTCTTGCCAACCGTGGATTAGCAAGAGTTATTTGCTGCTATATTTTTTTTAAATTTCTCATATAGCAACCAACACTATGCGGTCCTTTTGAAGTTTTGAACTCCACAAGGACTCCAGTCCCCCAACAACCATTATTTAGAATTTTGCCCTGTTTCCCAACAGAGCAAAATTTGTAGCCAGGGTTACCGGCTCTCATTTTCTCTTCTTCGACGACCTCCACGGTGTCGTCGATGAAGAGTTGCTTTCCTTCTATATCTTTTCTTTGATTTTTTTTCATTTCTTTCCACCTCCTTTCTTTTGTATTTTTGGTGAAAAATGAAAATTTCGCTAACCTTTTTTTACCATTTCCATTTTTTTTGCAAGCCCTGCGCTTTGTGTTATAATGTTTTAGAAATTAGTAATTAGAAATTATGAAACAAAAAATTAACAGCAAAACTTTATTGTCCGACATACTCAATTTAACGGGAGCAGAAGTAATTTTGTCTAAATACAAAGTGCCCTGTCTAACCTGCCCCATGGCGCAATATGAAATGCAATCATTAACCATTGGGGATGTTTGCAAAATGTACGGGCTTGATCTACCGAAACTGTTAGTTGAGCTCAATAAATTGGTCAAATAATATGAACCATATCGCCATCATGAAAAAGAGCTGGGGCTTAACCCGGAAAATTTTGAGTGGTCAGAAAACTTGCGAGGAAAGGTGGTATAAAACAAAAAGACCGCCGTTTGATCTGGTCAAGCCGGGCGATGACATCTACTTTAAGGATTCAGGCGAGCCGGTTTCTATCAAAGCCAAGATAACGAAAGTTCTACAGTTTGATAATTTAACGCCAGCAAAATCAGCGGAAATTGCCAGCAGATACGCCATGGCTGATTTAGGCACTAGTGAAATACCATCAGCCATTAAAGATTATACGAGTCATAAAAATTATTGCGTGATTGTTTTTTTTGATAATGTGGAAAGAATTGAGCCATTTAATGTAGACAAAATTGGCTTTGGCGCTATGGCCGCCTGGCTATGTGTGAACGACATCAACACAATAAAATTATAGTTTTTTATTCTTAACACTTCCGCGCTCTTGAGCGCAGAAGTGTTGTGTCTTTTTTATTTTTTGATTAAGATGAATAAAGAAGTCAAAGACAGTAAATCAAAAATAATCAATTTAAGGATAATCAATTAAAAATATGGAAAAGTATTCTACTTTATCTTTTATTACTCAAAAAGAGTTGTTGCGGGGTTTTTGCGAAGTTATTATTAGTTTGAACACAGAGGAAGAGGCGATAAAGTTTCTAACTGATTTATTGACAAAAGAAGAGGCGATAAAATTAGCTAAAAGAATTAAGATAGCCCAGCTTCTGTTGGAGGGTCAAGAATATAAGAAAATTCAGCAAGCCGTTCAAACAGGAAGCTCCACGGTTGCCAAGGTTGCTCAATGGCTCAATGAGGCGGGGGAGGGCTTTAGATTGGCGCTTAGCAGAACAAATAAAAAGAAAGATGAATTGAAACCGGAAACAAATTTTGATTTAGCGCTGAAAGAGTGGAAACGATTTAAGAAACGATACCCGTCAATGTTTTGGCCGTCGCTTCTTATTGAGGGGATGCTTGGTTCGTCTAGCAAGCAACAAAAAGATAAAATGAGGGAAGTTTTTGAGAAATTGGATCATAAATCAAAAATTTATAAAGAAGTTGACGAAATTTTTAAAAGAAATTAAAAGAAGATGATAGAGCTACATAACACTTCTGCGCTCAAGAGCGCAGAAGTGTTATGTATGAGTGTTTGTGGCAATCTATTATTCTATTTTCTATTATTATTGAGTTATTATGGGCGATAGTATTAAGGCGGATATTATTTTTGTTTCATTGTTTTTGCTGTTTTTGGCTAATGTTTTTGTTTGGCAGTTTATTTTTTCGTTAGACGGCAACCTTAAGGTTGTTTTTTTTGATATAGGCGAGGGCGATAGCGTTTTTGTGGAAACGCCCCAAGGCCATCAGATTTTGATTGACGGCGGGCCGGGCCAGCGGGTCTTAACCAAGCTGGGCCGCGCCATGCCTTTTTGGGATAAAACCATTGATTTAGTGATATCAACCCATCCTGATTATGACCATTTGAGCGGTTTGGTGAGCGTTCTGGAGCGGTATCAGGTTAAAGCCGTGCTCTGGAACGGCGGGCTGGTAAATAATACTGTTTTTACTAATTGGCAGAAGGATTTAGCAATTGAAAAAGCCCGGGTTTGGACAGCGCAAAGCGGTCAAGTAATTAAAGCTGGCGTGGCGCGTTTTTTTGTGCTTTATCCTTTAGCTGATTTGGCTGGGCAATCGGTAGAAAAAGAAAGCAATAGCAGCTCGGTGGTGGCGCGCTTGAGTTATGGCGACAGTGATTTTTTATTTACTGGCGATTTGCCTAGTAAAAACGAAGCGGACTTATTGGATAGCAATCAAAATGTGGCTTCGGAAGTTTTGAAAGTGGCTCATCATGGCAGCAAGTATTCCAGCTCGCCAGAATTTTTGGCCATGGTTGGGCCGCAATTGGCAGTGATATCTTGCGGGGCGAACAATACCTACGGCCACCCTAATCAAGAGGTGTTGAGTAATTTGCAAAACTTTGCTATAACTGTTAAAAGAACCGATCAGCTCGGGGATATAAAAGTTGTAAGCGACGGAAAAAATTTAATTTATTAGTATATGAAAGATGTAGAATTTCCAGTTTTCAAAACAAAAGTTGAGGGCGTTGAGAAAAAGTTTGACTTAATGGACCCCAAGGGCCGAGAAGAATATTTTCAGGCCAAGGCGGGTGATGAAATTAGCCGCTTGAGAAATTACTTAAAAGAAAACACTTTTGTGGTCTATCTTTTAGGCAAGAAAAATTCGGGTAAAGGCACTTACGCTAAAATGTTTAAGGAAATAATTGATAAAGATAAGATAGAGCATTTTTCAGTGGGCGACGCGGTGCGAGAGTTAGACGCTATCGTGCGCGACAAGGATAAGAGAAAAGAGCTGGAGGCCTTTTTAGCTAAAAACTATCGGGGCTATATGCCTTTGTCAGAAATTATGGCCGCTTTGGAAAGCCGCAGCACCACAGTGCTTTTGCCTTCCGAGCTTATTTTGGCCTTACTAAAAATGAAATTAGCCACTGCTGGCAAAAAAGCCCTATTTATTGACGGGTTTCCTCGCAGTATGGACCAAGTTTCTTATTCGTTGTTTTTTCGCGATTTGATTGGCTATCGCGATGACCCTGATGTTTTCGCCATGATTGACATTCCCGAAGCGGTGATTGACGAAAGAATAAAATACCGAGCGGTTTGCCCCAAGTGTCAAACATCTCGCAATGTCAAACTCTTGCCCACTAAAAAAGTTGGCTTTGACGAAAAAGAAAACAAGTTTTATTTGTTTTGCGACAATTCGCAATGCACCAGCGAACGAATGACTGGCAAAGAGGGCGATGAACAAGGCATTGAGCCCATCAGAGATCGCTTAACCGTTGACGAAGAGCTAATCAAAAAGGCCTTTACTCTGTATGGCGTGCCTAAAGTTTTGTTAAGAAATTCAGTGCCCGTGGCTGTGGCCAAAGAGTTTGTTGATGATTATGAAATTACGCCTGAATATTATTACCAAAAAGATGGTAACGAAATTAAAATTTTAGAAAAGCCCTGGCAGGTTTCCGATGACGAAGGCGTGGCTTCTTACAGCTTGCTGGCCGCGCCAGTGGTGCTGGCCTTGATTAAACAGCTGGTTGAGGCCTTAGACATTTAGTGATACAATTAAAAAAGCCCCGCTCTCATAAAACTGGACATTCTATTATATTAGGGAGCTCGTTATTCGCGCAAGCTTATGTTTGGGCGATAGAGCGCCCACCTAGAGTCAAACTACCAGTTTTTTACAGCGGGGTTTTTGGTTGCTTAAAAATTAAATTTTCTTTACTCTTTTACTAAAAATTATTGTTATAGCAATAAGAATCGCTAATAAAATAAAATAGTCAGCGTATTTGGTGTATTGCTCAATGCGATTCCAATTTTCTTTTAGCGCGAAGCCCGCCCAAGTTAAAAATGTGTTCCATAACCCGGCGCCCAAGGTGATGTATAAAATAAATTTGCCCAGGTTCATCCGCGAGGCGCCCGCTGGCAAAGAAATAAAATGACGCACTACCGGGATAAAGCGGCTGATAAAAATAGTTTTCTGGCCGTGTTTTTGAAAAAATCGCTCGGTTTTTTGTAAGTCGTCTTCTCGTAATAAAAAATAGCGGCCAAATTTTTTAACAAAGGGCGTGCCGCCATAAAAACCAATATAGTAAGAAATTAACGAGCCAAATAGAGAACCAAGCGTGCTAAAAAATATCACACCTAAAAAAGAAAATTGGCCAGTAGAAATTAAAAATCCAGTGAAAGGCATAACCGCCTCGCTGGGCACAGGTAAGACCATACTTTCCATAACCATTAAAATAAACAGCCACCCAGAACCACCCACACTTAAGAGGTGAGTGATGTATTGAATAATAATTTCCGTAATAGGCATATTTAACTGCTTGTCATCCTGAGTGAAACGAAGGATCTCTAAGATTCTTCGCCTGGAGGCCCTTCGCTACTGCTCAGGGCTCGCTTCGCTCGGCTCAGAATGACACATAGCTATTCGTAGCGGAGGGCTTCAATAGGGGATTTCTTGGAGGCCTGGCTGGCGGGGTAGAGGCCAAACACCAAGCCCACAAAAGCTGAAACGCCCAAGCCCAAGGCAATGGCCGAAGGAGAGATAACAAACGCCCAGCCCGAGCTGACCATACGGCTTAAAATAAGCGAAGCTACAAAAGAGAAAAACACGCCCAAGGCAATGCCAACCATACCACCCAAGCAGGTTAGAATAATTGATTCTAAAAGAAATTGTGTGAGAATGTTTTTGGTGGTGGCGCCCAAGGCCTTTCTTAAACCGATTTCGCGAGTGCGCTCGGTAACTGATACAAGCATAATATTCATAATGCCAATGCCGCCCACCACCAAAGAAATGGCCGCGATGGCCGCCAAAAATATAGTTAACACCGAAGTAACCGTGCCCACTCTCTGGGCAATATCTTCTTGGGTGGCTACTTGAAAGTCGTCTTTGGTAGAGTCGGTGATATTATGAAGCTCGCGTAAAGTTGTCTCTATATCTTGCACGGTTTCTGGCACAATTTTTTCGGACTTGGCTTTAACAAGAATTTGATGATAATAATTCATACCTGAAAGATATTTTAAGGCGGTGGTGTAGGGCACGATAATTGAATTATCAACATCAAGCATACCAACCTGTCCTTTTTTGGGAGAGATGCCAATTATCTTAAAAACTTTGTCTTTTATTTTAATGTTTTGGTTTAAGGCCTCGGACGGCCCAAAAAGTTTTTCTTTAACTTCTGATCCAATAATAGCCACGGCTGATAATTGTTGAGCTTGTTCGTCGGTAAAGAATTGCCCGGTTTCAGGATAAACATCAACAATATCAGCGATTAAAGGAGCTGCCCCCAAAATCATAAAAGAATCAACCTCGTTTTCAAAGCTAACCGAAGTTGATAACACAACCATCGGGCTTAAGCCCTCAACGCCGGGCGCATTTGATGGTTTTGACAAGGCCTCAACCTCGCGGTCTTTTAAGGAATCAGTAAATAAAGAGCCAAAATCAGACGGCCCTTGGGTTCGTCTGCCCGGTTCAATAATTATAGTGGCCGAACCCAGCCCTCGCACTTGGCTTAAAATAAGTTCTTCTGCTCCTTTACCCAGCGACATAATTAAAATAATAGAAGAAATACCAATGATAATACCCAAAATAGTCAGGGCTGACCTTGATTTGTTGGTTTTTAATCCACGGATAGCTGTTTTGAAGGAATTTTTGGAAGACATAGCTGTTTTCAAAGAGATTCTTCGCCTACTGGCTCAGAATGACGGGGTATTCGCTCAGAATGACCTCTTCGTCATCCTGAGGTCGCCCTCAAGCGACCGAAGGATCTCTGTTTGAAGATTGATAATTGATAATTGAAAATTACTTAGCGAAGCTAAGTGCCGCTCCTTTTCTCCGTTGTTCAACTTTTTTGTCGCTTTCCAGCAAGCCATCTTTTAAGGTAATAATTCTTTCAGCGTATTCGGCGGTGTAGGTTTCGTGAGTAATTAAAATAATAGTATGAGATGGTTGCAAAACTATTCCTGCTACAATTTTATCTTTTCGGCTGCGTCATCGTCAGACTTCGCAAAATGCTTTTCGCCGTAGCTGGGCTACGGCCTCAAAACATTTTGCTCGTTTTCCTCGC
>Ga0210049_1000778_pt1 | contig 28360 bp, 20 predicted proteins | sample CryGeyCG2014_300_2_FD_183964 | JGI IMG/M metagenome (GOLD analysis project Ga0210049, IMG submission 183964) | Groundwater microbial communities from aquifer - Crystal Geyser CG06_land_8/20/14_3.00 (SPAdes) (version 2) | ecosystem: Environmental > Aquatic > Deep subsurface > Groundwater | place... | reverse complement strand
AAGTTGAACTGCCTGGCACCATTATGTATCCAGTCGGACACACCGCATTACCAATAGGATTAACCTTGAGCTTCCCCCCCACCGTCGCCCCATAAATAACCAAAACCCCAGTAGCAAACACAGCCACAAAAGAAAAGATAAAAATAAGTTGTTTAATACGTCTCCGCATATATAATTTTTATAACTTTACCCTAATTATTATAACCTTTATATTTTAACCGTTTTGCCAAAAGGTTTTCCCGAAAACCACCCTCTTTAACAAATTTTTCCTCTAACCAGCGAAGTTTTTGATCTAATAATTGATTTGTTTGATTTATCAAACAAATCATGGCGTTGCAAGCCCCTTCGGGGGCGGCAATATAACTTTTGTAATCATCATAACTTTTATAATTTTTATAAACCAACGCCCGAACGACTTTGGCATTGGTTGAATCTTTACCCCAAAGCAACAAAGAATTTTGCCGTAAAAAATCGCCGTAATCATTTAATAACTCTTCTAAACTGCCTCTGGCCACATTTAAAAGCTTCAGCTTGCTTTCCACGCTTTTTTGCATATACCCTTCAGCGATATTCTGTTTGCCGCTTCTGGCGGCCTGCGTCATCTGATCTTTGGTGCGAGAATTATAGGCAATGTATTTACCAACAAACTCTGTCGTAAAGTCATAAATGATTTCCGACTGTTGGAAAAATGGCAGAGATTTATAACCTTTATAATTGTTATAATCCATTATAATTTTAATCGTTTTTATAAATTTTATAGTCGTTATACACCCGGCGGCAATGTCAATTGTTCGCTTGGCGCGTCCAAAGAAGCATCCGGCGGCAAAACTTCACTATCTGGACTTGATGTCTCTGGGACTGCCCCCTCCTCCACTCCTATATCTCCGCCATCGCTACGAGCTTCGGCGGGCAAAGGCTCTGGGGCATCCGCCGGCACTACTTGAATATCGTTATTATTGCCTTGCGCGACATTCTCTCTTTCTGTCCGCTGTCCCTCCGCTCCTACATCTCCGCTATCGCTACGAGCTTCGGCTTGCTCTTCTTGCCTTTTTATTTCTAATAATTTTTGCGCCGCTTGACCAGCCGAAAACATTTCCGACTGGATTGATCCTTCGCCTTGAAAAACGCGAGGCAAATCCGTTGCTTCTTGATTGGGCTCGGGTGTATAGCCCACTAATTCCTTAGTTTTTGGACTCATTACCAAACCGATTAATCCAGTATAATCAATCGTTTCTAAGGCCATTGTTTGGCCTTTTTCTTTTTCTTGAATTTGCGCTTTATTTAAATATACTAATTGGCTATCAACCACTTCGCCAAGCTCTTTAGCAATATACACGCCCAAATCACGATCAGCCAAAGCGTTTTTGTCAATTATTAAAACCTGATCTTCCGCGACCTCTTGCCAAACGCTATCTTTAATTTCAAATGTCTTAAAAGTATAATCAATATAGAATTTTTCACTATCTTCTTGGATATTCACTATTTTCATCACTAAATCAAAATTAACCAAGTCAACCTCTAATAATGCTTCGTTATTAACGCCTTTTACTTCTTTGACTTCTTTGCCAATAACGCTATCTCTTACATTTTCATCGGCAAAAACCGCGGTGTTAATAATAAATAAAATTAACAGGCCAATGGTAAAGGCGTTGTGATATTTAATGAAGCTGATAAATTTTTGATAAAGCATAGTGACTTGATCGTCATGCTGAATCAATTTCGGCATCCACGACGTTAATATACTGGATCCTGAAACGAGTTCAGGATGACGACAACAAAAAGACAAAAATGATAACGTTTTTTTACTATTGCAATTCAATAATCATATTAATATTCACGGCATTGTTGAGCCCAGATAAATTTTCTAATTTAGCATGAATAGTGTTAGTGCCGTCAGCGTCGTAAAGCTGGAACAAATTAGTAATTTCCGCGACGCGCGCCACGCCAGTATTATCATTGTGCGCGCCCGCCAAGGCAGTAAATGTTAAACCAAAATCAGAAGGATCAGCGACTAAACGAATATTTTCCGCGGTGCCGCCCAGATAACGGATTAAATCATACTTAGCCAAACCCGCGGTCGCGTCCACCGTGTCTGTTGTTTCGCCCGCGTTAGCGCCGCCATCAGTTTCGGTATATGTCAAATTGAAATAATAATCAGTGATTAAATTATTTTCCGTGGTAGAAGTAGAATTATAAAAACCCAAACGACAATTAACATTCGTGTCCGCTCCGGGGTCGCCATCAATATAGACTGACACGCGACGGACAACTGGATTGTTACCCTTAACACCGGAAATATCTACTGTGGCCAAAGTTGATGTTGCTTGCAAGCCAGCAAAAACGCCCGTCTTTGTATTCGCGTCGCCAAGAACTAAATTGCCGCCAATAAATACATCATTTTCTACGACTAAATTACCGTTACCCAATAAACCCGCAAACGCGGGGCAAGCGCCACCCGAACAAATCTTCAAATTATCATCAGGGATGATCATTTCATCGCCAGATAAAGAAATAGTCAAATTACCCAAAGCATCAACTTGAAAATCTGAATAACTTGAATCATCGGTCTGCGCCAGTCGCATCTGCGGACTGTCGCTATCCAAAGCGCTCAAGGCTCTGGCTGGCGTCACTGTACCCACGCCAACAAAACCTCTTTCATCAATGGTCATTAATTTATCGCCCACAGCATTTTGGATATAAAGACCGGCCACGGCTGGTAATTCAGATTCGGTAATTCTGAAATCATTACCAAAAACAAGATCGCCAACCGTAGATGTTGCCGCGTAAATATTGCTCCAACGATAGCCGGAAGCACCCAAAGAATACGAATTATCCGCATAGGGGATAATGTCTGATTGGACATAGCCCCCAAAAACAACTTGAGTGGAAGTTGCCGAGCCAAATCTTGAAGTTCCCCAAACATCTAAAAGGTATGCTGGGGTTGTTGTTCCGATGCCCACATTGCCGCCTTCAAAAATAGCCGCGTAATTATTATCTGCTCCAGCTGGAGTCACGACGTACAAACCATAGTTATTGGTGGCGGTACCACCAGCGCCAGTGAATGTGCCAGAACTGGTGTCAATGTATAGACCATATTTATCAATGGCGTCAGTGGCTGAATTGGTGGCGGAATTCATTATTTCCAAACCGAAGACCGTGCTCGCGGTGCTAGCCGCGTCTTCTAAGGCAACGACATTGCCCGCGTTCGCCCCCGACAACGTCAAGTCATAATTCCCACTAGCATCTTCTGTTTGGATATATCCAGGTCCTTGAAACTTTATGTATCCAGCAGAGTTATTTGTCATTATTAAATCATAAGCGAGTGAGACATCGCCGGCGGCGTTAAATGATGCTGGCACATTAAATTGAGCACTGACATTATCAAAAGTATAAAGGACTGACGAACCCTCAATGAATTCAGCGAACTTGTAAGTACCAGTGCCGCCTGATGGGATTTCGATGTTGAGTCCGGTGATATTGTAAGCACCTGGAGTAACGTTAGTTGAAAGATCTATGTCTAGCCCCGTAACATTGCCAGCCAGCGATGTGGCGGCTTCGTAACTGGCTTGAAATAAAATACCCGAAGTTCTTGATTCGTTGATATCTAAAACGGCATCAGGGGTTGTATCTTTGATACCAACTAAGCCCGTCCCTCCAGGATTTAAAATTAAATCAATATTACCGTTAGTTGTTAACTCAATGGCTGTGGCTGTATCTTCATTCATATCAAAAGACAAAGTATTAGTCCCATCTGATAAAGCAATCTCACTGTCTGTGCCATTAGCAATTGTTTCCGCGTTAGACAAAGTTAAGGTGCCACCAATTGTTAAATTATCATCTGTTTTTAATTCATTGGCCCCACTACGATATAAGTTGGTATCCGCTCCCAAGGTTAACATATTGCCTGACACATCAAACCAAAAAGGAGCTGTTGAGGAGGCGGAATCGCCTAAAACTAAATCATCAGTTGTTGAAGTTAAATAGGTAAAGTCGCCAGAATCGGTAAAGAGAGAGGCGGCTGGCGCGGCTTGCCATGAAGGCAAACCGCCAGACACAGTTAAAAGCTGGCCAGCAGTCCCGACGCCCAACGTGGTCATTGCTCCGGCACCAGAGAAATATGCGATGGAACCCGTGGCAACTGCTGACCAGTTTTGGCCAGTGCCACCGTATTGAGTTGAGATCGCCGTGCCATTCCAAGTACCGCTAATGACTGTGCCTAAAGTTGCATTACCCGTAATGACTAAATTAGTTGACGTGGCATTAGAAAATGTAGCTTCTGCTGGAGTAGTGGCGCCAATTACTGTGTTATTAATCGTCCCCCCAACAATCGTTAAATTATTATCTACATTAGCGTCAGCAATCGCTGTGCCATTCCAAGTTCCGGCAGTGACAATACCCGTGGCGCCAATGGCGAATTGTCCAGAGTTGCCCGCGGAAAAAGTACTAGAAGCAGTTAAGGCGCCAGTAAAGATGCCCGTGCCTGTGGTTGCTAAATTTCCCGCGACTGTTAAATTATCATCTGTTTTTAATTCATTGGCCCCACTACGATATAAGTTGGTATCCGCTCCCAAGGTTAACATATTGCCTGACACATCAAACCAGAAAGGAGCTGTTGAGGAGGCGGAATCGCCTAAAACTAAATCGTCAGTCGTTGAAGTTAAATAGGTAAAGTCGCCAGAGTCGGTAAAGAGAGAGGCGGCTGGTGCGGCTTGCCATGAAGGCAAACCGCCAGACACAGTTAAAAGCTGGCCAGCAGTCCCGACGCCCAACGTGGTCATTGCTCCGGCACCAGAGAAATATGCGATGGAACCCGTGGCAACTGCTGACCAGTTTTGGCCAGTGCCACCGTATTGAGTTGAGATCGCCGTGCCATTCCAAGTACCGCTAATGACTGTGCCTAAAGTTGCATTACCCGTAATGACTAAATTAGTTGACGTGGCATTAGAAAATGTAGCTTCTGCTGGAGTAGTGGCGCCAATTACTGTGTTATTAATCGTCCCCCCAACAATCGTTAAATTATTATCTACATTAGCGTCAGCAATCGCTGTGCCATTCCAAGTTCCGGCAGTGACAATACCCGTGGCGCCAATGGCGAATTGTCCAGAGTTGCCCGCGGAAAAAGTACTAGAAGCAGTTAAGGCGCCAGTAAAGATGCCCGTGCCTGTGGTTGCTAAATTTCCCGCGACTGTTAAATTATCATCTGTTTTTAATTCATTGGCCCCACTACGATATAAGTTGGTATCCGCTCCCAAGGTTAACATATTGCCTGACACATCAAAGAAAAATGGCGCGGTTGAACTAGCCGAATCCCCAATGGTCAAATCACTGCTACTGGCTGTTAAATAAGTGAAAGTACCCGCGTCAGTCCACAAGCTACTGCTGCCGCCTCCACCGCCAGCCGACCAAGAGAACTGACCCACGCCATCGGTTGATAGTACCTGACCAATAGCACCATCAGCTGCTGGCCAAGTATAAGTAACGCCATTGAAAGTCGTTGTGCCACCAACAGTCAAAGTATTGCCCACTATTAAACTAGTATCAGTCCTCAACTCGCCAACATTACTCCGATAAAGATTCGTGTCTTTGTCCGCGGAAAAATAAACATAAGAATCAGAATCTGTGCCTAAAATTAAATCTCCACTACCCAAAAGCGTCACGCCCAAATCTCGATTGACCCCGTTATTAGTAATCGCATAGGCACTAATGGTTCCATTAGCGTCGATAGAACTGGCGCCCACGCTTAGGGTATAAAAAGAGCCATAAGTACCCGCCAACATCTTAGACACACCCAAACTTCCAGTCACGTGAACATCACCGCCAACTTCCAATGTTTTTGCTAAACTCACTGGCCCTTGAACTCTTAAATTATCACCAACCAGTAAATCCTCACTCACCAAAGCATTGCCCCTGACGGCTAATTGCGCTTGGGAAAAATCGTTACCAAAATTTTGCGCCAAATAACCGACCGCGTCATCAGCCCCAAAAATCGCCTGCCCAATAACCGTTAAAGGGCCAGTGATAGTCCCCCCCGCCAAAGGTAATTTAGTATTATCTTCCCCAACAACAGTTTTTTCCACGACTTTAGTTTCTTTAGTAATAATTTCCTCTTTAGTAATAATTTCCTTGGCCGGTATTGTTGTTGCTGTTGTTTTTGTTGTTTTTTGAACTTGTCCAACGGAAGGCAGCACCAAAGGATCAACGCTCGGCTGTAAAACTTGATTAGTAATATTCTGAACAATTACTTGCTCGTCTTGCCTGCGCCAAGGCGCAATTGCTATTTGCCAGGCCTGTTTAAGCGATGTGCTAATTTTTTTAAAAACACTACTCACGCTTGCCTCAAAACCGCCATTAACATCTGCCACCCCCGTACTAATTTGACGATCCATCAATAAAACATTATCAGCCACCTGCCGACTGTTATCCGCTAATTTGTTTAGCCGGATAGCTATGGCCTCGCCTTTGCGCGCCAGACTATCCGCTTTTGCCGCGCTCAACTGAATAATTTGGTCCCCGAGATTCTGCCCATAACTACCCGCGCCAACCAAAACGCTCCCCGTAAATTTAAATAGGCCTGATTTGATAGTGTCAATAGGCCCACCAGCTAACTTTTTAGTTTGTAAAATTGTTAAAGACCGTACGCTCTTAACACTTTCCCGCCAACCCAGCTTGATTATCTGGGGCCAACGCGTTATTTGTTTTGAATTATTTTCTAAAAATAAAGGGTCAAAGGCCTTGGCTTTTTGGATATTCATTAAACCAATCAAAGAACTACCCACATCAAAATCTTGATTATTTATAAATGCCCCTTGCCTATTAGGCATTAATCTTTCCGAATCTCCCCCCTGCTGTTTTAAACATTGTCCCCATTCTGTAGTCTGTTGTGATTTTTCTTTAACCGCCTGACCAAAAAACTTCCCCCAAAAAGCCAGCCTCTCTGACCAATGTTGCGTAGAGTCGCTTACCGCAGAGCTAGTAATATTCATTACTCGCGCCCCCTGACTAAATACTCGACTCGTTTGCTTGGCCGCTAAAGTATGGTATCTACCAGCCAAAGCCATCAAGACCACCGCTACCAAAACGCACACTAATAAGCTCCCAATTTGCAGCTTATTGCCTTGAATCCATGCCAGAATACCGCTACCGATCTTTTGCCGTAAACTCAATTTACGAGAAACCGTCTCTCTATTATTCGAATTCGCCACTACCCGAGAAGAAGCCACTGGCCGATACTCGCTTTCTTGAATCTGATGTTGCGCTTTAGCCACCCTAGGTAATGATTCTTGCCCATAAATCGTGATATATTCTTCAAGCGCCTGATTAGTGGTATACCAATTACGGCCAAGCTTAATAGCTTTTAACTTGCCTTGGCGTGCTCGCAAACTCAAATACTCCTGACTATAAGGAGAAATCGTGGTTGCTTTAGCCAAAGAAATATAGGGAGTTTTTGCTGATTGAACAAACGACATCTTATAAAATCATTCTTGTTTATTATTTTATTTTAGTTGTTGTAAGATAATATATATTATATATATTATCTGTTATTACGATCATTATCCGATACGAATCCGATAATCATATTATACCAAAAAAAGAGGACTAAACCAAATATTATTCATTAAAAATCCAAAAACTAACTCTAAAAAATCAACAAATAAAAATGGCAGTAATAAGCCATTTTTTTGACAATAAATCCCCTTGCTAAAAAGGGGGAAAGATTATCCACAGATAAGATTAAAAAATAAATTACTTCACATCAATTTTCCACAATTTTTATTTATTTTTTGTTTTAAAAAATCTAAAAAAACAACAAGGTAGTTATTAAAATTATTTAACTCTTTATTATTCCAGTTAAAAAAAGTTCTGCTAACGAAGTCGTTCTGAACTCAACTCGAAGTCCACATTATTGTCATCCCAAGCAACGGCATAGAATCCGATCTAGCAATAAGAAATTATTTGGTTTGTCCAAATTTTAAATGCTTAAATAACTTCTACGTTATCATTACAATCTAAAACTTTACCAAAATTGATAAATAGATTAAAATACAGTCATTGATTAATAATCAAATCCGCCTAAAAATACAAATTGTAATTATCGTTTTAATTAACCATATAATATAGTATCAGATAAGTATCGGATACATATCGGACATAGTAAAAACTCCTTAAAAATTGCCATTTTAGTGTATTTTATAACAAAGTCCTATCTTTTTTAAATACCCTCTATATATTACTTGACTCTATATAATTATCACGCACCTATCTACTATGAATAATCGCCGCGCTTCAAAAAGTAAAAAATTTTTAGATTTAATTTTTCCGAATAAATGTCTTGGCTGCCAAAAAATTAACCAGATAATTTGCGAACCTTGTCTACAAAATATTCCCGTCTTTTCTCGTATAGATCCTTACTCCAATGACCAAAAATTATTTTCCCTTCGCCTCGCTGAAGCCCGCAAAGGCGAAGGCGGATCTCGTCATATTTTAAATAAAAATAAGTATCTTAACGGTCTAATAGTTGCCAGTGATTGGACAAACCCCCTGTTAAAAAATCTAATCTATAATTTTAAATATAATTTTGTCAACGAGATTGGACAAATTCTCGGAAATTTTTTAGTTCGTTCTCTGTCCCCCCTATCTACTTCTTTAAAAATAAAAAGCGCCTTAGTTATTCCGATTCCCCTTCATCCTCTCCGCCTTCGTTGGCGAGGTTTTAATCAAGCGGAAATCTTAGCCAATGTTATAGGCAAAAATTTTAATTGGCCGATAATTGATAATCTAATTATTCGTAAAAAAAATACCCATCCGCAAATGACCATTGACAATATTCCAAATAGATATGATAACGTATCTGGCATTTTTTCACTAAAAACCATCTCAGAATACGAATTATCTAATTTGTCAAAAAGAACCATTTTTCTCGTTGATGACGTTTGTACTACTGGAGCCACTTTACAAGAATCTGCTTATTGCCTCCGATCAAAAATTCAAAACTGTACAATTTACGGTTTGGTCGTCGCGCGCGCCTAATCATAAAATTATAAATTGACTCAAAAAAATACTGGTGGTATTATACTAAAATCAAGGAAGGGTGCTAGAGCGGTTGAATAGGCTGGTCTTGAAAACCAGAATGCCAGAAATGGCATCGCGAGTTCGAATCTCGCCCCTTCCGCCTTCGGTCGCCGTAGCGACCTTCGGCGGACGCAGTCCGCTTAGAAGGTTGCGTAGGAGACCTTCGCCCGCCATAGCGGACTTCACGCAACTTTAACGTGAAGTAGCCCGCCAACAAACACATAAAGACAAACTTAAAATTAATTTTCTTGGAGAGGTGGCTGAGTGGCTGAAAGCAGCATCCTGCTAAGATGCTGAGGGAGCAATCCCTCCGAGGGTTCGAATCCCTCCCTCTCCGCCTTCGGTCGCCGTAGCGATCTTCGGCGGACGCAGTTCGCAAACAGATCGCCGCTAAGGAGAGCTTCGCCACGCTGAAGCGTGGCTATGACACAACAAAGTCTGCCAGTAGCCACGCGAAGGCGGGCTTCGCCGTAACAAAAAATTTATCCCAAATTACAAAAAACTATGTCTTTTCAATGGCACACCCAAAATAATACCCAACAAAAAACCAATAAATTATGGATCGTTGGTTTGGTCGTTGCTGGACTCGCCTGCCTGATTATATCCTTCTGGCAAAAGAATTTTATTTTAGCCATTTTGACAATTCTTATTTTATTTGTTATTTTCCAATTTAACCGCAAAGATAACTCAACACATATTTTTAGCGTCAGCGACCAAGGCATCCAGATCAATAAAAAATTATACCCATACCAGTTCCTTAAATCTTTTTGGATTTTCTACGAACCCAATGGTATACAAGAATTGAGTATTGAAAGTAAGAAAACCATTGTCCCATTAGTCAAAATTCCACTATACAACCAAGACCCCAATGAAATCAGAAAATTCCTACTCCGTTATTTGCCCGAAAAAGAGCAAGAAGAATCATTGATAGACATCATCGCCCACCGCCTCGGCTTTTAATGATTGTTCTATTTATTACGTTGTCTAGAAATTGAAAATTAAGAATTAAAAATTTTATCTTCGTCCCTGTAGCTCAGTGGATAGAGTGCTTCCCTGCGAAGGAAGAGGCCGGAGGTTCAAATCCTCCCAGGGACACAAATATAGTTTAAAGTTTAAATTTTATAATGCCCATTTCTCTCCAAACACCTTTAGTTCAACTGAAAAAAGTTGGACCGAAATACTCTGAACGCTTAAAAAAGGTCGGTCTTGAAACAATTCAAGACTTGTTTTTTTATTTACCCTGTCGCTATGAAAACTTAACCGATCTTACGCCGCTTGACGCGATACTGCCAGGACAAAAAGTAGTTATCCAAGCCACTGTTAACGACATTCTTAATAGCCGTTCGCCACGAAAAAGAATGCTAATCACCCAGGCTTCAGTCAACGACAATCTCCAAAACAATCTCCGTGTTATTTGGTTTAATCAACCATTTATAGCCAAAATTCTTAGGCCTGGCCATTTAATAAACCTATCGGGTAAAGTTAAATTAGACAACCAAGGACTATTTTTATCATCACCCAGCTACGAAATTATTGATCCAATAATTCCCAAGCCCAACGTTCACACGGGACGAATCATCCCAATATATCACGAAACTACTCGTTTAAGCTCTCGTTATTTGCGTTACTTAATTCAACCACTACTTTATTTAACCAACTATATACCGGACTGCCTACCTTCAATTATTAAACAAAAATACAAACTTTTAAATCTTGATGTCGCCTTAAAACAGATCCACTTTCCGGACAATCTAGAATTAGCTCAACAGGCCCGCCAAAGGTTATCCTTTGATGAAATGTTATTAATTCAGCTATATTACTTAAAACAAAAAAATAGAATAAAACAGCTAACTGCTCCCAGCATCCCTTTTGATTTAGAAACAATTAAAAAATTTGTTCGCAACTTGCCCTTTACGCTTACTAACGCCCAGCGTCGCGCTGCTTGGGAAATTTTTCAAGACTTACAAAAAAATACGCCAATGAATCGACTGATAGAAGGCGATGTTGGTTCTGGGAAAACAGTGGTTGCTACCATGGCCGCTCTAATCGTTAGCCAGGCGGGCTATCAAGTAGCCATAATGGCGCCGACCGCGATTTTGGCCCAACAACACTTTAAAGAACTAAGCCAATTGCTTAAAATTTTCAAAATTAAAATTGGCTTATTAACCAGCGATGACAGCCAAATTACGTTACGTTTCCCAAAAATTACTCGCTTAAATAAAAAAACGCTACTCAATCGTTTATCTAAAAAGCAAATACAAATCGTTATCGGCACTCACGCTCTAATTCAAGAAAAAGTCAAATTAGCCAACCCAGGACTTATAATTATTGACGAACAACATCGCTTTGGCGTAAACCAAAGATCGCAACTAATTAGAAATTCTTGTCAGCCAATACCGCACTTTTTATCCATGACCGCCACTCCCATACCCCGATCTCTTGCTCTAACAATTTATAGCGATTTAGATTTATCTTTATTGGATGAAATGCCTCACGGGCGACAAACAATTATTACTCAAATCATAAACGACCAAGCACGATCAGCCACCTATCAGTTCGTCCGCGGACAAATTCGTCAGGGCCGTCAAGCTTTTGTTATTTGCCCCCGCATTGAATCCTCTACAGATAAAAATCCCCCCCAAAAAAAAAGCTATCGTTATTCTCTCGCCAATGCCCCAAAAACTTATCGCCAATTGTTTTGCGATACTTTACTCAAAGAAGAAGAGATAAAAGCAGTTATTGCCGAATACAAAAAACTTTCAGAAAAGATTTTTCCTGATCTAAAAATCGCTATGTTGCACGGCAAACTCAACTCCCAAGAGAAACAAAAAATCATGACTCAATTTAAGGCTGGGAAAATTGATCTTTTAGTTGCTACTTCGGTGATTGAAGTTGGCATTGATGTGCCTAACGCCACTATTATGATGATTGAAGGGGCCGAACGTTTTGGTTTGGCGCAGCTGCATCAATTTCGGGGGCGCGTGGGTCGTGGCCAACACCAATCATACTGTTTTATTTTTACAACTAATTCCAACCAACAGCACAATCAACGCCTTAAAGCGCTGATAACCGCCAAAAATGGCTTTGAGCTCGCGGAAAAAGATTTGGAAATCCGCGGGCCCGGCCAATTTTTCGGCGCCAGCCAATCAGGGCTACCCGATTTAGCCATGCAAGCATTATCTGATCCTCAAATTATTCAACGCGCCCGTCAAGCCGCTCAAGATTTGCTCAACGACGATCCCCAAATAAAAAAATATCCTTTGCTTAAAACAAAGTTAGAACAATTTAGAATCAAAATCCATTGGGAATAAAAAATTCCGAACTCAGCTAAAAAGCCCATCCGGAATTCCTTAAAATATGTCGTCCAACCCCAGATATCCGATATATGATGTCTGATTATGCTGTTTCAATTTTTATTTTTTTAGTCCTGACTTTTTCCGCTTTAGGCAAACGAATTGTTAAAATACCGCTTCTGAATACTGCCGCGGCCTCTTCAGCTAAAACATCGGTTGGTAAAATAATAGATCGTGAAAACGGCCCCCAATAACATTCTTGATAATAATAATCATCGGGCTTTGTGGCCACGTCATTTTCCCTTTTCCCCTTAATCGTTACCATATCATTAGTAATAGAAACATCTAAATTATTACTATCCACTCCAGCAATCGTTGACTTAATTACAATATCTGTCGGTGTTTGATAAACATCGATTGCTAATTGGCCCTCGGGGTCAGGCAACCAATTCTCTGTCTTTTCTGGCTCCGAGTGATATTCTAGCTTTGCTGATTGTGCCTTAACTACCTTCGCTTCCTCTTGTTCTATTGCCGGTCTGAAAGATGGCATAGGCTTTTCTATTTTATTTTTTGACGCCGTACTATCCTGATCCGCGGCCTGCAAGGTGCCAGTTAAACGTTCAAAAAAGGATGGTTTTTTATTAGGCATATTTTTTTGTTAAATTTATAAAATAGATTATCAAAAGTAGAACTTACGCGCCTGTCCCGAAGAGGACCATCCCTGAGGGCGAAGCCCGACCGCGTGTCGCCTGAAGCTTTAACGGTGGCGCAAGAATTTCGTTGCCAGAAATCTTTCGCCTACGGTTCAGGATGACAATAAACGCATAAATCCTCTTATGAATAAAAACCTAATTCACAAATTTAATTTATTTGACAAGTTGATGATTGATTTTTTAAACGCTTAAATAAAGCGGCATTAACGATTGCCAAAACAAGCAGGAAAAGCAATAAACCGATAAAATAATAAAATGAATTAGAAAGCAACATCGAGCCCAACGGACCTGCGGTGCTCTCTACCGCGCCAGCAGCACTCTGCGTCCGACTCACCATTAATAATATTCCATTATAACAAAAATGGATTAAACAAGCAAACGCGAATCCCGAAAACAACCAACGTATTTTCTGTTTTATATGGATTAAAGAACAAGCAATAAAATAGCCAAAAATACCGCAACTTAAGGTGTGCAAAAGCGTAGCGCCTAAAAATCGACCTAAAATTATCGCGGCAATGCTCGCGTAAGACTTGCCTTCTACATAGAGCGTAATCGTCTGCGTTAAGTTTTCCACTGCCGCGAACCCCAAACCGGCAATAACCATATAAAGCATTATGTCCAACGGCTCATCAAAATAAGAACTTTTTAATACTTTTTGCCCAACTACCTGATATTTTAAAAATTCTTCTACTAAAGCGGGGACAACAGCCACTAAAAACAATCCGACCCAAAGCGGTTGTCCTAACAACATTCCTGTTTCTCCGCTTAACACCTGTTTAAACGGAATGGACAGTAACAACTCCAAGACTAGAGCGACTGGCGCGATTAGCATGCCCCAAAAGAAAATCTTGAGTACCGCGCTATTGGATTCGGGGTGCTTATCTTTACGCAAATAAAAAAACAACCAGATGAAGCTCGGCGCAAAGCCAAAAACGATTAGGGCAAGCAAAGACATGCGACTCCAATTTTTAATTTCTAATTTTTAAATCTTAAATTTAAAATCTAAAATCTTAATTGATTTTATTTTACTATTAAATAGTCAATTAGTCCAATCTCGCATTCGGCGCAATTTTTAGATCCCGCCAAGAATTTTTGAACATCGCCAAATCATGCTGACGCGTTTTAAAAAACGCGGCCAGGGCAATCATCAAGGCGTTATCAGTACAAAATCGCAACTCCGGCAAAATCAATCGCGCCTGTGGATATTTTTCATGTAGGGCCGTTGCCATGCTCTGGCGCAAACTCTGATTAGCCGCCACTCCGCCAGCCATCATCACGCTTTTTACTTTAAACTCTTGGGCCGCTTTAACAGTTTTCGCGACTAAAACATCAACAATGGCTTGCTGGGCTTTACCACACATAGTTTGAATATAATTTTTGGACTTTTTTACTTTCTCGGGCTGAATTTTAAAATTATATAAAACAGCCGTCTTGAGTCCCGAAAAACTAAAATCATAATCGCCTGAGCCGAGCATCGGTCTTGGTAACTTAATTTTGAATGGTTCGCCCATGCTCGTCGTTTTTGGTTTGTTATTTGATTTTTGTAATTTATTTGATATTTGGAATTTATAATTTGTGATTTGCGCAGCTCCTGCCGCGACCGCCGGTCCTCCCGGATAACCTAGCCCCAAAATTCGAGCAATTTTATCAAAGGCCTCGCCAGCCGCGTCATCGCGAGTTTCGCCTAAAATTTGATAATCACCGAATTTTTTTATTAACACCAATAAAGTATGCCCCCCAGAAACGATCAAACACATCACAGGTAATAATTTTTGTGAATTGTTAATTGTTAATTGTGAATTGTTAATAAAGTTCGCGGCGATATGTCCTTCCAAATGATTAACGCCAATTAACGGCCTTTGCCAGATATAAGATAACGTCTTTGCCGCCGTCAACCCAACTAATAGCGCTGGCGCCAATCCTGGACCCATAGTCACGGCAATCAAATCGACATCTTTACCCGTAGGCGCAAACCCACAACACTCTTCCAAACATGGTAAAATATTTTTCACGTGTTCGCGCGCCGCTAATGATGGCACCACTCCGCCAAATTTAGCGTGCACCTTAATTTGCGACGACATAATATTAGATAAAATTTTAAAATCGCTTTGTTGATTAACATCCAACAAAGCGCAACAAGTATCATCACAAGAAGTTTCAATAGCCAGAATCTTCATAAAATAAAGCTAATTAATTTTTATTAAATTTTATCTTGGTTTGTCAGTATTCCAAAAACCCATATATTTGCCCAGCATCAAACGTGTTTGCGCGTCTAACCCCGGGAAACAACCAAAAACCATAATTGTCACTGGCATTAAAACCCACTGTAAAAACATTATCCCATAACGCCAACGACTAATATCCCGGGGTTTGGCTGGCAGAATCATTATATTGTAGATCGCCGAACCAAGAATACCAATCATTGATAGAGTCATAATCCAACGCGTTAAACGCGGTAGATTATACGAAAGTAAAGTTACATTAAATTTATCCCCACCCAAAAATAACGGCAACCAACCCAATAAAAAAATAATCAGAGCATTGGTTGACCACGACCAAAAACCTTCGAAATGATTAAAAGCATAGCGAATCTTTTTAGATAGAGAGATTTTTTTGTTGTTTAAAAAACCAAAAATCACATAGGGTATATTTTCCACACCCCAGCCCCAACGCCTTTGTTGCTTGTACTGATTAATAATTGTCCGCCGCCAAGAACCGCCATAGCAGGCATCCAACGATACCGGATAATAAAGTGGCACTGTTTGATAATCACCGTCATAAAAAAGTAATGATTGCCAAAAAATACGCGAATCTTCAGAAACGATATTCCAATTCCAATAACTTTCTTCTATTACGGCCTTAAATGGCATTGAGTGCGAAGAAAAAGTAGCCAACCGCTCTGGCCGTTCCTGTTGCATCATCTGCCAAAAAGTGCCTGACACTGCCACTACCCGCGAAAAACAGGGCGTTTGCCATATATTATTATTATAAAATGGGATTGGCTGATAGCTAGAGCGCCATGGATCTTGGGTAGTGACAAAATGATACGCCAAACAGCCAAAATAATGCGGCAAAACCCGTGTATCAATATCTAAAGCTGAAATTATAATATTTTCGTAAGGTATTTCAAGTTCATCGATTAATTTTTTCGCCTGTTTACCGGCCCAAGTTTGATTAGAACCCTTGCCAATAATTTCGCATGGAATATCTGCTGGATGCAAAGTAGTTAAAAATTGAAAAAATTTAGAGCCGAACTCTTTTTGCATTTGACTAGCAATGTCGCGGGCCGGCTGCCCGATTCTGGCTTCTGCCGCCAAAACAATTATCATTTTACTATGCGGATATTGCGAATCAGCAATTGCCTGCAAAGTTGGCCGCACCACCTCCGGCCCTTCTTTGGCAAAAGGCAAAATAATTAAATGATAAATCTCGCGCCAATCAAGCTTAGGCGAGTCGTCAATTTTTGAGACATCGCCATTTTTATTAACATCATATTCAGGCAGAGATTGAAGTTTCGCCAGCCAATCCGTTGCTATGTGCTGTTTGACTTTTTTATAAGCGACACGTAAATGCACGGATAAAAATAAGGTCTTGAAAAGCCAATAAAGATCAAAAATAATAATAAAGATCGCGATACCAACTGGCGCTAGCCAAGACAAAAGAACGATCGCGACCAAAGTCAGCCAAGCAAGCATACCGGGCATTATTTCTAAAAAACGATATAAAATTCGGTCTTTTTTGCGCCTTAAACGCGGATCTCGCGCGTTGGCAATTTTAATATAATCTTGTTTTTGCATATTTTATATTGTCATCCTGAGGCCATGGGCCGAAGGATCTCTGACAACGAGACTCTTCACCTTCGGCTCAGAATGACCACTTGTTTTTTTGTCATCCTGAGCGTAGCGAAGGATCTTGCGGGAGGAGTGCCACGACACAACGACCCGCGTACAATATCATTAAACTACCACAAAAACCGCTTTATTTCAACAAAAAAACAACGCCACTAAGACATTACTGACATTAGTGGTATTCGCTGAAAAAAGTAAAAATTTCTGCCATTTTACTTTGCGGCATAATCAATTTTTCTTTTTTATCAAGTGGGTTGTTATAATAATATATCCATCTACCAAGCAGCCCAAAATAGCGATTACCAACAAAACAATTTTCATCCAAAGAGGGATGGGTATATTTAACAGCAAAAAAACCGTAATAATACCGATAAAAATAAAACCAATAAACCCGAAATTATCAAAAAATGCTGGTTGTAAAAATTTCGGCATTTAGTATTCACTTAGAATTTTTAAAATATTTTCAGAAAGATTAGTAAATTTTTCTCGTGCTTTTTCTATATTATCTTTTGTCCCCTGCTGATGTTCGGCAATCATAGTTGGATCAAGGTCAAAAATAGCAACGCCTAATTCTTGGCATTTTGCCGGAATACGGCCATAATCCTGAACTATTTGCAACGGATTTTTCCAGCTTTGTTCAACTAGCCCATTACGACAATGCTTTTCAGAAAGATATTTTTGAACTCGTTGCGGAATTTTTTCCATCCACGCTCGATGATCCGCAATGGGCTGTTTCCCATAAACATTATAGGCATTGACAATATACCCAATAAAAATTGGGTCACCCGGAAGCACGAATTTTGTTTCTGTGTTGCCCGAAAGGGCTTTGGCTGTATTGCGCCACTGATTTTTCCACCGCTCATAAACCACGCCTAAGTTTTCAATACCTTGGACGCTAAAAGCATCAGGCACCATTGGCACAACAAAATAATCTGCTCCCAATAAAATCATTTCGTTTAATATACCCAAACTTGGCGAAGTATCTATGACAAAAATATCAATTTGCTCATTCAACCCCTTTTCGCGTAAAAAACGGTCTATGGCGCTAGTTTGAAAATATCCCAGTTGTTGACCAGCCGCCGCTAACCCATAAGCGGTCATTAAAATACTTTCATAAAGCGAAAGTTTAATATCTCCTTTTAATAGTAAAAGATTGGTAATTGATTTTGCTGGCAGGAATTTTACATCAAGATTTATGTCGCTTCCACCTTCAATCACTCCACGCAAAACATCATAAATTGTTTTTTCCGTATCAGAAAATAGAGTTTTATTATAAAATTCCTCGCCCATTGTCAGGCGAGTTAAATTACATTGTGGGTCAAGATCAATTAAGGCCGTTTTGTATCCTTTTTTAGCAAAAGAAACAGCGCAATTAAAAGCAAGTGTCGTTTTCCCAACGCCTCCTTTGTTATTAACAAAAATTAATTTTTTAGAGCGCGGAAATTTCATAGATACGATGTGTTCAATAAACTTTAGTAGCCCCAAGGGGACTCGAACCCCTGTTACCACATTGAAAGCGTGGTGTCCTGACCACTAGACGATGGGGCCATTAATGAAATATAAATTGATTCTAGGTTTTTGTCAAATGGATGTGGATAATAATTTTTATTATTAATTCAAAAGATGCTATAATATAAAATAACTTATTAATATAGCAACTTAAATTAACCAAGGAGGATGGTTTTTTGTCATGATCAAAATCACAAAAACAATTAAATACACCCTGATCGCCTTTATTATAACAGGTCTATTGGGTTTTGTATTTCAGATTAATCCAGCCCAAGCGGCCACGCCCAATTATCTTGACGGCACTCTGCTAAAGGGCATTGGAGATAATCGAGTCTGGGTGGTTATCAACCATCAAAAAGTAAAAGTACGATCAGAGGCCGTTTTTAACGCCTGTGGTTTTTCTAAAAATAAGATTGTTGAAACCAATTATACTTGGAATATTCCTTTGGCCACATTACTTAAAACTGCCGGCAACCCAGATATTTATGTTTTGGACTTAGTCAAAGCATTCAAACACAAATTAAGATCTCAAACCATCTTTGACTCTTATAATTTAGATCCTAATAAAATTGCCACTATCTGCCCCGCTATTATGGATTCTTACGCTTGGGCGCCTTTAATGAAAACTAAATATTCTAATGACGTCTATCGCACTAGTCCTGACTATATTAAACATCACTATGCTAATATGGCCTCTTTCAGTGCTGACGGCATGGCGACCAAAGATATTATTGAAGTCGGCCAAATAGAAATTGATAGTTATTACACTGGATCAGAAATTAATTACAGTACCGCCAACCCAACCCCGCCAACTAATTATTCTGTGGCATTAACAGCAACACCTGTTTTATACGACCCCGGCAGTTCTGTTGAAGCGAACGTCAGCTTCCCAATCAACTGGTCAAGCGTGGCTAACGCAACCAGCTACACCATAGAACGTAGTAGCAATCCTAATTTCTCCACGGATTTCGTGTCATGGCAAACCACAACCACCACTTGGACTAACACACTCAATCCCAGTATAACCACAGCTTATTATTACCGTGTTAAAGCCACCAACAGCCAAGGATCCAGTAGCTACAGCAACATGACGGATATTTTAGCCATCGCCAGTCCTTCTGTCTGCGTTTTGCTCACCGCGCCAACCCTAAACACCCCACAAGGTTCAGTGGCCAGTGGCACAAACTTCTACTTGAGTTGGTCCAGTCAAACAACTGCTACCAACTATTATCTCCAACGCGACACTGCTGATAGTTTTAATAACCCCGTAGAAATTTACAGTGGCCCAAGCTATGCTGACATTCTCCAAAATATAGCCCCAAATATTAATACAACGTATTATTATCGCGTCCGCGCCGGTAATACTTGCGGCAATAGCCCCTGGAGCAACTACATTAGCGTTGCCGTAACAGTTGGCTCTAACGGAAATTGTATTTTGCCCATCGCGCCAACACTAAGCGTCTCAAAAGATCCGGTTGATGGCAATACTAATTTTACTGTTTCTTGGACAACTGGCAATAGTGATATTATCAAATACGCGTTGGAACGAGATACTAACAATACATTTAATAATGCTTCTAGCTTTAATATTACTAATAACACCCAATACACTCAAAATTTAGCGCCAAGTATTGATACACACTATTATTACCGAGTGCGCGGACAAAATAGCTGCGGTTATGGCGCATGGTCAACGACCCAAAGCGTCAAAGTATATAAAGTCGGGGTAGCACCAACTAGCGCGCCGGTTCTTACTGGGCCAAGCTCCGTAGCCACCAACCAATATTTTAACGTCAGCTGGACTAGCGTAAGCGGAGCAACTGGCTATACTATAGAAATTGATAAAAATAAAAGCGATTTTAATCCGCCTTATGGTGGCCATACTTTACTTAGTAGCATCTTAACCTTACAAGAATATTATTCTTTTGCTGATACATGGTACTACCGCGTCAGGGCTGATAATGATTTTGGCCGCGGGCCATGGAGCGCCACGCTTAGCGTGCGTCTCGCTACTGATGGTGGCAGTAGTTGCGATTTACCTACAGCCGTAACCATTAACACTTCTGCCAGCACCGTTAACGCCAACGATAGTTTTAATCTTTCTTGGACTGCCGGCAGCCCCAGTATCACTACGTATTTTATGGGATCCGACACAAGCAGCTCCTTCCCAAATAACTTTGCCATAAGCCAAGGACTAAATACACAAGCCACTATTACTAATAATTTGGGGCTGCTTAGCGATACCACTTACTATTATCGAATCAAAACCCAAAATAGTTGCGGTTATGGCCCTTGGTCTAATACCGTCAGTGTGATTCTAAAAGCAGAGAGCGCCAACGGAGCACCAACGATCGCGCCAATATTAAGCGGACCAAGCCCAGCCAAAATCAATGTCTCTTTTAACATTGATTGGACTAGCATCAGCAACGCAACCACTTACAGATTAGAAATGGATAAAACTTTTAGCGCTTTTAACCCAGCTTTCTTTTCCTACCAATTCCCTTCTTATATCCTTGGCGGTTATAACGACTACGCTACAACCACCGAAATCCGTTATTATAGAGTTAGGGCTGAAAATAGCTACGGCTCTGGGCCTTGGAGCAATATCCTGCAAATTGTCCTTACGCAAAACTAATCGCGCCTTAATATCAAATATAAAAAATCGCTTATTGCCACCGACAGTGAGCGGTTTTTATTAGGACAAGACAATCTGAAAAAATTAAGGTATAATATCAAATGGAAATGCCTTGGTTAATTTTAATAATCTTATTCGGTTTAACTACGGTTTTTTTGTTTTACAGTTTTTTTGAAAGCTATTGGCTGCGAGTTAAAAAAATTGACTTCGCGGATCAAGACATTCCTGCTAATTTTAATAATAAAAAAATTGTTTTTATCTCTGACATCCACCAAAACTATTTTTTCCCACGTAGCAAATTACGCCACGTGGTAGAACAAGCCAATAAAATAGAACCAGACGGCGGCCAGATTACTTTTTTTGGCCTTTGGGCGCCGACAACATCTTCTAATTACGGCCAAAAATATAGGACTGGCTTAGTAGACGCGCCCCAAACCAAAACCATTGTTAGCCATGGCGTTGGCACCGCGTTATTCCCCTTGCGTTTTTTCAGCCGGCCGGAAATTATTATGGTGAATTTAGTAAAACAATAGATACATCTTGGCAAAATAGTTAAATTAACATATAATATAAATAACAGTTGACTAGTTTTGGAGTTATGGGTTTCGGGTTTTATGCCTACTTCACGGGCAATCAACTCACAACTCGTAACTCGCAACCCATCAGCTAACTAATATGACAATTCAGTGGTACGGCCAATCATGTTTTAAAATTCAAAACACTAAGACCACTTTATTCACCGATCCTTTTTCTGAAGAAATTGGACTTAAGCCACCACGCGGCAAAGCAGATATTGTCACCATTTCTCACCAACACTACGATCACAATAATATCGCTTGTTTTGACAACAAACCATTTATCATCAAGGGGCCTGGCGAATATGAGGTTCAAAACGTTGAAATCAAAGGCATCCTGTCTTGGCACGATGATCAACAAGGCTCACTCCGTGGCACTAATACCATTTATACTATCTTGATGGACGATCTGAAAATTTGCCACTTAGGAGACTTGGGCCAAACTGAGCTTGAAGACGAACAGGTTGAAGCCATCGACGAGGTGGATATTTTAATGATACCTGTTGGCGGTATTTTTACCCTAAACGCCACCCAAGCCAATCAAATGATTAACCAAATTGAACCAAAAATCGTTATTCCAATGCATTACAAAATCCCCGGACTTAAAATTGACGTGGAAACTATTGAAAGATTTTTAAAAGAAATGGGAAGCGAAACAAAACCAGTCAAAGAATTCAAGGTCAGAAAAGAACAATTACCAACCGAAATGGAAGTTGTTTTATTAGAACCATAATGACATTCTCACAAAAGCTTAAAAATCTTCCGCTAAGAACGCGCCAAATCCTTATGGCTATTTGCGTCACCATCAGCTCCCTCGCTATTTTTTTATTTTGGGCTCATTCTTTAAAAAACACAACATTTCAAAATAGTCAAAATGAATCAATTACCCAGCAAGATGGCCAAAACGGCATCATGCCTTCTTTAAAACAAACCGTAGGATCAAGCTTGGCTGATATAATTTCTCTTTTTAAAACTGGCAAGCAAAAAGTTCAAGATAGTTTTAAATCAGAACAAAATATTGAAATCAATAATCAAAACAACAATCCAGAAAATTCCAACCAGTCCAACAACGGGCTACCAGGAATCACACCGCATCAACTGCCATAACATAATTTTAAATTTCTAATTTTTAATTTCTATTAAATGTCTAATTTGCAATTTTCAAACCATTAAAAATTAAACATTGAAAATTAAATAGAAATTAAAAATTGAAAATTAGAAATTCTATTCAAGTGCCTGAACGCATTGAAAAAAAACCAATAATAGACGAAATGCAGGAATGCTATTTAGATTACGCCATGAGCGTGATCGTTTCGCGCGCCCTGCCCGATGTTAGAGATGGACTTAAACCGGTACAGCGCCGGATTCTTTATGCTATGCATACTATGGGACTCAAACCCAGCGGTGGATTTAGAAAATCCGCCACGGTTGTTGGCGAAGTCATTGGCAAATACCATCCCCACGGCGACATTCCTATCTATGATGCCATGGCTCATTTAGCGCAAAAATTTGCCATGCGCTATCCCCTGGTTAATGGACAAGGTAACTGGGGGTCGTTGGATGGCGATAAACCAGCCGCCATGCGCTATACCGAAGCAAAATTAGCCACAATCTCCGAAGCACTATTACAAGATATTGAAAAAAATACTGTTAATTTTGTGGAAAATTATGATCGCACCAAAAAAATGCCCGCGGTTTTACCAGCCAGCGTGCCTCAACTTTTGCTTAATGGTTCTTTGGGTATTGCCGTTGGTATGGCTACCAGCATTCCGCCCCATAATTTAGGCGAATTAATTGATGGTTGCTGTCTTTTAATTGACGATCCTCAAACTACTAACGAAGATTTGATGGAAATCGTTAAAGGTCCGGATTTCCCGGGCGGCGGGATTATTTACGATCGACCACAAATTATTCAGGCCTATGCTACGGGCCACGGTCCAATCGTCTGCCGAGCTAAAGCGGAAATCAACGAAGGCCGTAAAGGTAAATGGCAAATTATAATCAGCGAGATCCCTTTCCAGGTTAATAAAGCCACCTTACTGGAAAAACTTGCTTTATTAGTTAAACAAAAAAAAATAGAGGGCATTAAAAATATTCGCGACGAATCCGATAAAAAAGGACTACGCATCGTGATTGATCTTAAGCCCGACACCACGCCCCAACAAACCCTCAATCAATTATTTAAACTTACAGAGCTTCAAAAAACTTTCAATCTAAATCTACTTGCCTTAGAAGAAGGCATTCAGCCACAGGTGTTTTCACTTAAGGGTGTTCTGGAAGCTTTTTTAAAACATCGCCACCAAGTGGTTATCCGTCGCGCTCAATTTGCATTAGACGCTGCCAAAGCCAGAGCTCATATCTTAGAAGGACTTAGCAAGGCATTAGATCGCATTGATGAAGTTATTACGACTATTAGATCGTCACAAAATCGCGACAGTGCTCATAAAAATTTAGTCAAAAAATTCGCGTTTAGCGACGCGCAAGCAGAAGCTATTTTAGAAATGCGCTTGCAAACTTTAGCGGGGCTTGAACGCAAAAAAATCAAAGATGAGTTGGCTGAAAAATTAAAATTAATTGCCGAGCTTATTGAACTTCTTGCTAGTCCGCAAAAAATTGACGCCATGATTAAAAACGAACTTTCCTTGACCAAAGAAAAATTCGCGGATGCGCGGCGCACCAAAGTCATTAAAGGAAAAATTAACGCCCTAAGCGACGAAGATTTAATTCAAGAACAAAATATTATTATCACCCTGACTAAAGATGGCTACATAAAAAGAACTACACCAAAAACCTATCGCAGCCAAAAAAAAGGCGGCAAGGGCGTTAGCGGCATGGCCACTAAACCAGGAGACATAGTTAAGCATTGCGTTAATTGTTCTTCGCTTGCTCAATTACTCCTTTTCACTGATCAGGGCCACGTTTTTAAAATTCCAGCATACACTATACCCGAGGCCCAACGCGTAGCCAAGGGCAAAAGCATTCTTAATTTAGTCCAGCTAACCAGCCAAGAAAAAATTACAGCTATTTTACCTTTAGATAAAAATCAAACTAATGGTTTTTTGGTAATGGCCACAAAAAATGGTATAATTAAAAAAACAAGCATTGATGAATTTAATAATCTGCACCGCTCTGGCATGAAAGCAATTAACTTGTCATCAGGCGATCGTTTAGGCTGGGCGGAAATTTCCAGCGGCAAAGATGAAATTTTATTAATCACCTCGCGTGGCCAAGCCATTAGGTTTAAAGAAAATGACTTACGGCCATTGGGCAGGGCGACCGCAGGCGTACACGGCATTAGCTTGACCAAAGACGACAAAGTTATTGGTATGGGTATTATTGAAAAAAACCCGATCAAAGAAGTAGCGTCGAAAAACGGAAACAATCAAATTGCAACTACGCCAGAAAACAAAAGCAATAAAAATTATCTATTAGTAGTTACGGAAAAAGGCATTGGCAAAAGATCAGCTCTTGGCTATTACCGGTTGCAACATCGCGGAGGGCAAGGCATCAAAACCATTAGAATCGCGGCTAAAACAGGACCCATTATTTACGCTCAAATCGTGCCTGAACAAGAAAAGGATTTAATTGTCATTTCACAAAAAGGCCAGGTGATTCGTTTAGCGCTCGGCTCAGTGCCTAAACAAAACAGAATCACCCAAGGCGTTAGAATTATGAAATTAGCCGAAGACGATAAGGTAGCGTCAGTCACTTGCGTATAAATTAGTTGCGAGTTACGAGTTATGGGTTTCGGGTTACAAATATAGTTTATTTAACCCGCAACTCACAACCCGCAACTCACAACCCAAAATAATGCCCGGTACTGGTGGTTTCTTACATCCCGAACAAGTGATTAAACAAATAGATTTTCAAGCTGGCCAAAAAGCGGCTGATTTCGGTTGTGGCGCTGGTTATTTTACAATTTTGATGGCGTCAGCCGTTGGCCCGAATGGTCAAGTTTACGCTTGCGATGTTCAAACTGGACCGATAGAGTCGGTTGCTGAAAAAGCTAAAGCAGCCAATATTTTTAATATCAAAACTATCCGTTGCAATTTAGAAATCCCTAACAGCTCAAAAATCGCTCCAGAATCGCTAGATTGGGTAATGCTTGCCAACATTCTTTTTCAATCGCAAAAAAAAGACGCGATTTTACAAGAAGCTAAACGCGTGCTCAAGCCCCGAGGCCAAATCATCTTGATTGAATGGGAGCCCAAGGTTTCGCTCGCGCCCAAAGAGGGTTGGCCTTTGTCACGCGATCAAGCAATAGATATCGCCAAAAAGTTAGACCTAACTTTAACTAAAAAAATTCAAGCCGGCGAATACCATTGGGGGATGATACTAAAAAAAATTAAATAACGACGTCATCCTGAACTTATTTCAGGATCCAGTGTGATAACGACGTGAATGCTGAAATAAATTCGGCATGACAACGTCGTGGATTCCGGCTCGGTGGCCGAAATGACACAGTAAATATGCCAAAGCCTAAAACAATTATCATCATCGCTGCCTCTGCTCTCGTCATTATCACCATCGTGATAATCATTTTTGGCACCCGGCCTGCCAGGCCGACAGAAACCACCTTAACAATGTGGGGGTTTGAAGATCCAGCCACACTCTCTACCATTTTTACCCGTTTAAAAACAGACCAAAAAATTAATATTGCCTACACTCAAAAACAACGCCAGAATTTTGATCAAACAATGTTAGAGGCATTGGCTAATGGCACTTCGCCTGATATTTACCAACTCAATCATCAACAGCTAACTCAATATCAAAACAAATTAGTTGCCGCTCCTTCTTCAATTTTTACGCTCCAAAATTATCAATCGCGCTTTGCTGATGTCATTTATTCAGAAATGGTCAATCAAAAAGGCATTTGGGGCGCGCCTATTTTTTTAGACACCTTGGCGCTTTTTTATAACAAGGATATGTTTAATTCTATGACTATTCCCCAGCCACCCAACACTTGGGATGCTTTTAAACAGGACTCTATTATTCTGACTCAAAAAGACAGCCGCGATAATATCTTGCGTGCCGGTTCTGCATGGGGCACTGGCAAAAACGTTAATTACGCCAAAGATCTAATCAGCGCCTTAATGATTCAAAGCGGCACCAAAATGACTTCTCAAGATAATCGTCAAGCGACTTTTAACCAAGCAGTTATTTCCAATGGTCAATCATACAACACTGGTCAAAAAGCCGTAGAATTTTATACCAGTTTTTCTGATGTGCAAAAAGAGACCTATTCTTGGAATCGTCGGATGGCAAATTCTTTAGACGCTTTTTGCCAAGCCAAGTCCGCTATGACGTTTGGTTATAGTAGTGATTATTATTGGCTAAAAAAACAAGCGCCTTATCTAAATTTTGGCGTCGCGGCTTTTCCACAAGTTAGCCAGGCCGATTTAATGGTCAATTATGGCGACTTCGATATTTTTGTGGTGTCCAATCGCAGTGGCAAATATATATCCGCGTGGCAGGCCTTAGAATTTTTAACCCAGCCCGATAATTTAAAATCATATTTAACGTCTGCCAAGCGGACAACACCAGCCCGCGATTTAGTCAATTGGCAAAAACAGGATTTAGAGTTAGGCATTTTTGCCCAACAGGCCTTGAGTGCTCGCTCTTGGTATCAATCTGACCCCACGCAAATAGACGCGATTTTTGTAGAAATGATTGATTCGGTGGTGCTTAAAGAAGCCAGCATTGACGAAGCGGTCAACCGCGCGGCTGAACGGACGACACAGGTACTACGTTAACTGTCATCCTGAACTTGTTTCAGGATCCACGTCGTTATCATCATCGTCGTCGTTGTCGTTGTCATCCTGAACTTGTTTCAGGATCCACGTATTAACGTCGTGGATTCCGAGCCGAGCCCGGAATGACAACTACTATTCTAATGCCCTTCTATAAAAAACCTTTCTTATTCTTAATACTTTCTCTCCTACTTTTTTTGCCGTTCGCAAATATCTTAGCCGCCGAAAGTGTTTGCGAAAAAACTTATCCTTGTACTACTCCCGGCAAAACCGATTGTTGCGGTCGCAGTGGCACTTCTGACCAAGGCGCGTATATGCAATGCAAAGGTAGCGAGACCGCTGAATGCGTTAAGCCCGGCCTTGTACCTTGTGGTAATCCCGGCCAACCTACCTGCACTATTTGCGACATATTTGTTCTGGCTCAAAATATTATTAATTTCGTTTTAATTGATATTGTGCCCGTTGCCGCTGCTTTGCTGACCGCCATTGCCGGCATACTTTATCTTTTTGGCGGCGCAAAACCGACATGGCGCGCCCTTGGTAAAAAACTTATCAAACAAGTCATCTACGGCTTAATTATTATTTATATTTCTTTCATTATTTTAAACACTGTTTTGGCGCTCGTCGCCCCAGAGTCCAAAAAATACTTTAGCATCACCGAGGGCGGCGTCAAAATTCAGTGTTTGTATCCTAAATAAATATTGCCTACCGACTACGGTCTACAGACTACAGTTAACGATAAGCAGTAGACTGTAGACTATAACATCAATATGATCTCTCGCTTTTCCACATTGTTAATTATTTCATTAATTGTTATAATGGGTTTTAGTTTGCCGTTACTATTCACTATGGCCGCAGACTCAACTGGCGGCGCTGGCTCTGGCGGAACCGGAGATACCTCTGGTGGCGCTGGTAGTGGCGGAACTGGCACTGGCGATGATTCCGGTAGCGGCGCCGGTTCCGGTGGC
>Ga0210049_1000775_pt1 | contig 28387 bp, 23 predicted proteins | sample CryGeyCG2014_300_2_FD_183964 | JGI IMG/M metagenome (GOLD analysis project Ga0210049, IMG submission 183964) | Groundwater microbial communities from aquifer - Crystal Geyser CG06_land_8/20/14_3.00 (SPAdes) (version 2) | ecosystem: Environmental > Aquatic > Deep subsurface > Groundwater | place... | reverse complement strand
CCCGGCGACACTGCAAGCATGGCGGGAATGGCTGAGAGCCCGCGGCGCCGCTGACGCTGGGACCGCGGAAGTCCCCAGCGCCGAGTCTCGCCACGCCGCGCCGTTCGGGCTGCTACGTGATCCCGCGCGCGAGCGGCGACTGATCGACTTCGCCCGGTTCCAGCAGGAGGAGATGGCGGACATGGTGCTGGCGCTTGCCGCCGCCGCACGCCGCGGCAGCAGCGGGAAGAAGCTGGTGGTGTTCTTCTATGGCTACCACTACGAGTTCGCCGCCTTGCCGAACGGCGCGTCGGTCAGCGGGCACTACGCGCTGGGCAAGGTGCTGAAGTCAACGGACTTGGACATTCTCTGCTCGCCCATTTCGTACACCGACCGCCAGTGGCCCGGAACGGCCCCGTGCATGAGCCCGGCCGAGAGCATCCGCGACGCCGGGATCATGTGGTTGAACGAAGACGACACGCGCACGTACCTCAGCCTCGACAAGGGCTTCGGTGCCCTCGACGATCTCCAGCAGACCTGCGACGTGATGCTGCGCAACACCGCCCAGGCCGCGCTCCGCGGCTTCGCCACGTGGTGGATGGACTTGCCGGCGACCGGCTGGTTTGCCGATCCGGCCATCTGGGAGGAGATGAAGCGGCTGCGACCAGTTGACGAGGCGATGCTTCAGCGCGCGCAGCCCTTCGCGCCCGAGATCGCCGCCATTCTCGGCGAAGACAGCATGTGCCACCTGCCTGGCGGCGCGAACGTCCTGTCGCGACCGTTCATCTATGACGCCCGCGCCGCCCTCGGTCGGAGCGGCGCGCCGTATGGGCAGTACCTGCTGTCGGAGGTGATCGAGGGGAAGGTGCCTGCCAAGCTACAGTTCTACCTCGCCGCTTGGGCGTTGAGCTCAGAACAGCGACAGCAGCTCAAGGCGAACCGGCGCGCTGGCGAGACGCGCGTCTGGTGCTACGCGCCGGGGTACCTCTCTCCCAACGGGTCCGACCTGTCCGACGAGTCTGACGTGTCCCGCATGAAGGTCCTCACCGGTTTCGCTTGTCGACCGGTCTCATTGGCCGCTCCCGTGGCAACGCCCACCGACCAGGGACGGAAGCTCGGACTGAGCGACCCGTGGGGACCCGACGTGCAGATCGCGCCACTGTTCACCGTGGAAGCGTCGCCGGAAGAGACGCTGGCGACTTACTCGGATGGAAGTCCCGCCGTCGCCGTCCATCGCGGCGAACTCGGCACCGACGTATTCGTCGGAGTGCCCCAACTGACGTCCGCGCTGGTGCGTGCCCTGGCGCGCTTGGCCGGAGCACACCTGTTCACCCAGGTCGATGCGGCCGTCTGGGCGGCGGAACCATACCTGTCGATCCACGCCATGGAGGACGGCACCGTGACCCTGAACACCGGCCGGAACCGCCCGGTACTGGACGCCCTCGACGGTGCGACGATCGGCGACGGCCCGGAGGTTGCACTGCCGATGCGCAAGGGCGAGACGCGGGTGCTGAGGTACTGAGCGGCACAATACCGGACAGGGGCGCGTTGGGCGGGCGTGCCGTAGGAGGTACAATCAGGACGACGCAAGAACGGTTGGTGCAAGTCCGTTGGGCCAGAGCCGCGAGAAGCAGTTGGGACAGTTCTTCACTCCGCCGGAGGTGGCGCGGACACTCGTCGGTTGGGTGGTGCATGACAAGCGGGTGCGCCTGCTCGACCCTTCCTGTGGCGATGGGCGATTCCTGACCTGCCATCCCAGATCCGTCGGGATCGAGATCGATCGCGACAACGCGGCGCTGGCACGCGCGCAGGCTCCTGGCGCCCTGGTACACGAAGGCGACTTCTTCGAGTGGGCAACGCAGACAGCGGAACGGTTCCAGGTTGCCGCGGGGAACCCGCCGTTCATCCGCTATCAGGACTTCGCGGGCGACACGCGAATCCGGGCACTGGCCTATGCGGAGCGCCTTGGAGTGAAGTTCAGTCGCTTGACTTCGTCGTGGGCGCCGTTTCTCGTTGCCGCGGCCAGCTTGCTCCGCCCCAACGGCCGAATGGCGTTCGTGGTGCCCGCCGAGATCGGTCACGCAACGTACGCTCCTCCGCTGCTGGAGTGGCTCTGCGCCCACTTTGAGCATGTTCGGGTTGTGGCGTTCCAGCAGAAGCTCTTTCCCCAGCTCTCGGAAGATGCTTGGCTGCTGTACTGCGCCGGGTATGGGAGTCGCAGCGACGCCGTGTATCTCAACGACTTCGAGAGGTTCGTGGCGGACGAACCTCTCCCGCGGTTCGCCAGACGCGTTGAGCTGTCGACATGGCGCGCGGCCGGCCGGCGGCTACGGCGGTTCTTGCTTCCGAGCGAATCTCTTGCTCTGTACGATGAGCTGTCGGCCCGGCCCGAAGTCGTGCGCCTGTCTGAGGTGGGGCACGCAGGGATCGGATATGTGACGGGGGCAAACGACTTCTTCCACGTGCGCCCCTCGACGGCCAAGGAGCTCGGGATTCCAGCTCGACTCCTGCGCGTTGCGGTGCGCAAGGCGGAGCAGCTCCCGTCCGTCTCAGTTGATCGGGCGGCAGTCGATGGGTGGCTGATGAGCGACGACCCCGTGATGCTCCTGCACCTCAACGGACAGGACCGGCTCCCGGATTGCCTCCGCCGCTACCTCTCCTCTGAGCACGCCGAGCGTGCCAAGGGCACCTACAAGTGCCGGAACCGAAGCCCCTGGTACGCAGTGCCCGACGTGCGCGTCCCCGATGCTTTCCTTGCCTACATGAGCGGATTGCGTCCCAGCCTCGTCCGGAACGATGCTGGCTGCGTTTGCACCAACTCTGTGCACGCCGTAACGCTCAAAGCGGGGGTATCGGTGCGCGCCGTCCAAGAGGCGTGGCGGTCGCCACTCTGCGAGCTGAGTTGCGAGCTGGAAGGGCACCCGCTGGGGGGGGGGATGCTGAAACTCGAGCCGGGCGAGGCTGCCAACGTGCGGCTTCCCCTGGGAGAGGTCGGGCTGACCAGTGGGGAGATCGAGACGATCCGGGGCGGCACTGCCCACGCACGACGGTGGAGGCACTATGGCTGAGGACTTCGTGCCAGGTTTCTTGCCGTTGGGTTCCGCACTGCGGGAGTTCGTCAGCGCGACCTCGACGCAGGGACAGCAGCACATCAAGCCGTTCCACAAGTACGTGGCGCTCCGCCTCGTGCTGGAGGGCGGGTTCAGACCGGACGAGGTCACGCCTCACCCGCCTCTGCGGTTGGTAACTCGCGGCGGCCGCAATCGCCTGGAGTTTGATGCTGAGATAGAGGACGGCCGCGAGCGTACCGTTCTCGGCGGTCTGAAGTCGAAGGCAGTGGATGTGGTCGTGTGCAAAGACGGCGTTGGCCCCGTCGTGGCTGTCTCGGTGAAGGGCACCGGGAACGCCTTCCGCAACCTGACCAACCGGATGGAGGAAGCCATTGGCGACTCGACCAACGTCCACCTGATGTACCCCGGACTCGTCTATGGCTTCCTGCACCTTCTGAAGGCCAACCGCGAAGGGACGCCCGGGCTGGCGGCCAATGACATCTCGGTCGATGCCACGGGAACGGTCGTCCCCGCTGTCCAGCGCTACCATGATGTCCTGTTGGGGTTGGCGGGACGCCGCCTCGTTCGGGATGACTACACGCGGTATGAAGCAGTGGCGTTGGCGATGGTGGAGAGCAGTGGCGCATCGAAGGGGGCTGTCCTGCCCGGCTTCCCGTCGGCGGACAGCCCGTTGCTGCTGACCCACTTCTTCACGACGCTGTACGCTACCTACGACCTCCGGTTTCCGTACGTCGGCGCCTCGATTGCCAGCCTGCGGCGCCTGGAGTGGGATGCCGACTCGCCAGCCCTCACCGGTCTGAGTGACCGAGCGGGCGGCCCGCCCCCCGACTATGACCTCCGAACTGGCTGACGGCTCTGAGATATGAACGACGCAGGCGATCAGACAACGACCGACAGCGACTCCACGGCCGTCTCCCACTTCGAGTGCCAGAGCTGCGGCGCTGCGCTGACCTACGCTCCCGGCACGACGCAGTTGAAGTGCCCGTACTGCGGCAACGTCAACGAGATAGCGGCGGAGCCTGGCGGCGCGGTTGAGCACGACTTGGGAGAGCTTGCCCTTGTCCCGGCGACCTCGGCGCGGGGGCTTGGCGGCGAGGGCCGTACCTTCAAGTGCAGCAACTGCGGCGCGACGACCAACCTGCCGCCGGGGGTGGCGTCCACGGCGTGCGCGTTCTGTGGGAGCGAAGTGGTTGTGCAGACGGCTTCCGACCCCGATCTGGTGCGGCCGGAGACCCTCATCCCCTTTCAGTTCGACAAGCGCCAGGCCGCGCAGAAGTTCCGCGACTGGATTCGGCGGCTGTGGTTTCGCCCGAACAACCTGAAGAAGGTTGCCGCGCTGGAGGAGATGAACGGGGTGTACACTCCGTTCTTCACCTACGATGCGCAGGCCACCTCAGACTGGCGGGGCGAAGCCGGCGACTACTACTGGGAGACCGAGACCTACTACGACCCCCAGGAGAAGAAGCAGAAGACCCGGCAGGTCCGGAAGACCCGCTGGACGTGGCGGAGCGGCCGGCACCAAGCGCTGTACGATGACCACCTTGTGTGCGCCTCCACCGGCCTGGAGGGCCGGTTGGTGCGGACGATCGAGCCCTTCGACCTGAGCGGACTGAGACCCTACAAGGAGGCGTTCCTGTCGGGCTGGTCGACCGAGGAGTACTCCCTCGACCCGCATTCGGCGTGGGCCACTGCTCAGGACGAGCTGCGGGGTCAGGAGCGCGAGACCTGCTCCCGGGAGTTGGGCGGTGACACGCAGCGCAGTCTGCAGGTGGACACGCGCTTCTCGGACGTGACGTGGAAACACCTGTTGCTTCCGGTATTCGTGGCATCGTACCGGTACGCCGGCAAGCGCTACCACTTCCTGATCAACGGTCAGACGGGGGAAGTCGCCGGTCAGGCGCCGCTGAGCTGGTGGAAGATCCTCGGCGCCGTGCTCGCGGCCGCTGCGATTGCTGCGGCGGTGTACTTCGTGCGGGAAGGGCTACGGTAAGGGGAATGGAGTAGTGGCAGGGCCCGCAACGCTCCGCCACTCCCCGCCACTCCCCGCCACTCAACTACTCCACCCCTACGCGCCCTGCTTCGCTCCGCATTCCGCGCAGAACTTCGCTGCGGCCGCGACGACCGCACCACACTCGGTGCAGTGGCGCTGCGTCGGTGCTTCGACCTTCTGCCCGCACTCCGCGCAGAACTTGGCTCCCGCAGCCAGAGCCGCGCTGCACTTGGCGCATTGTGCTGCAGCCGTGGCTGGCGCAGCCGGGCCGCCGCTCTGCTTCTGCGAGAGCGTCTGCTGCATCATGTTGGGGATCATCATGCCCATGCCGGCAGCCATCCCCATGCCCATGGCGCCGCCCTGCCCGGGCTGCTTGGCTGCCTCTTCCATTGCGGAGGCCGCTTTGAACTTCATGTACTGGTCCACATCGCCGACAGCGTGCATGCTCGCCCGCTCGCGCAGGGTCTGCTGGATTTCCTCCGGCGGGGTGATGGACTCGATCAGGAAGTCGCGGGTGGCGATGCCGTACTGAGCGAAGTCCCCTGCCACCCGGCCCTTCACGGCGCCAGCCAGTTCGTCGTAGAGGCGGGGGAGGTTGAGCACGGTGTCCACGTTCTCGCCCAACAGGTCGTTCAGTCGGGCGACAATGACGCTGCGCAGGAAGTCCTGCACTTCGCTCGTGGTGAAGCGCCCTTCTGTCCCAACGATGGAGTTCACGAACAGACCGGGGTCCGTCACCTGCATCGAGAAGGAGCCGAAGGCGCGAAGCTGGATCATCTGGAACTCGGTGTCGCGGAACCACACGGGCTCGCGGGTGCCCCACTTCAGGCTGGTGAACACCTTGTTGCTAACGAAGTAGACCTCGGCCTTGAACGGACTCTTCCCGCCGAAGGGGAGGTTGATCAGTCCTGCCAACAGCGGCAAGTTCTGGGTCGTCAGCGTGTGCCGGCCCGGTCCCAGCAAGTCCAGAGCCTTGCCGTCCCTGAAGAAGATGGCGCTCTGACTTTCGCGGACAATGCACTGCCCACCCAGCCGAATCTCGTCAGACCGGTACCTGTGCACAATCTCGTCGCCGAGTTCATCGGTCCATTCCACAACGTCAATCGCCATGCTGCTCCTCCGTCCGGTCCGGTGCGGTTCGAGCCGCGCTACTCTGCTGTGCTGGGTGCGTCAAGTCCTCGCAGGAGGCTGTCGCGTTCCTCGACGCGGGTCTCAATGCTCTGCAGTGCGCCGACCAGCCCCTGCGTTTGCTCTTTCAACTGCTCTATCGGTGCCGACACCAACGCTGCCGCCGCGTCCGCGGCCTGTCGCACCGCCTCCATCAGCGCAGCATCGTGCTCGTAGACGCGGTCGAGCGCTTCGTTGTCGATCTTCACGGCGTCGAAGAACCCGGTGTAGCCGCGGGCTGCATACCGCACCTTGCCCGCCACGCGCGACAGCTCCTTGTCCGTCCGCTCAATGTAGCCCATCGACGATAGATGCCCGGCGTCGGCCAAGGCTACCCGGGCTTCGTCGAGGCGCGCCCGTGCTTGGTCCAGCACGGCTGCGAGCTGGTCGCGGAGCGCCTTGTCGGCGTCGCGCCGCTGCTCTCGCTCCAGGTACGCGCCATACCCGGGGAGTTGGAGCCCAAACTCTCTGAGCCAAGTCCGGCTCGCTTCGATTCGCTGGCGGATGTCTGTCACGGTGACCTCCCGGGGACGCACGGTGGCTGGTGCGGGGCTTCGCACTGCTGGTGCCTGCTGAACCGGGCTGCCGTGTCCGAAATGTGACCGGTCGGGGCGACAGCCTCACAGCCTGTGCAGGTTGTTGCTCACTTCCAGCACGCGAAGTCGGACGTGCGCGAGCCCGTCTTCCGCAATGCCCAAGCGCTTGGCGGCTCGCTTCGATAGGTCAATAACCCGACCTCTGACATACGGGCCGCGGTCATTGATGACTACGTCAACCCAGCGGCCGGTGTCGTCGTTGTAGACCCGGACCACCGTGCCAAGGGGCAGGGTTCGGTGCGCGGCGGTCCTAGCCTCTTCGTCGTACGGAACGCGAGACGAGGTGAGCAGGCCGTCCAGCGAGGGGTGGTAGTAGGAGGCCAGCCCGACCAGCGCGTGCGCGGACCGGGCGGGACGGAGACGAAGAGTACCGACCACAGTGCCGGCCGCCTCCGTAGAGCGGGCCACTGGTTGAGGGTACAGCGACAGCCCCAGCACCGCGAAGAGCGCGGCGTAGAACTGGAACGCGGCATGTTTTCGCGCAGTCAGCGCGGGACTTGAACGGGGCATCCTCACCACAACGCACAGCGCAGATGGCAGCACGCGCTCGACGACGCGAGACGCTATGCGTGTGGCTCAAGCCAGCGTGGAACGCCAGCCTTGCGGGGTGCAGAAGCGGGGTGCATTGCGGTGGTGCTACAGACGCGTTGGGACGCCAGTACACTGGTGCGAAGGCCGTTGCGGCGACGGGACTGCGAAGGGGGCTATCGAGGTCGATTGCGATGTGGGAAAGAGCGCGTTGTGCTCTCTGCTGATTCCCCGTGGTAGCCAAACTGCCAACCACAGAATGGTCTCTATGGTAGTCTGACACCTGGGCCCTGTCAAGGGCGCTGGCCAGCCGGAGCCGGGCGCTTCACCAGGGGCTGCTTGCTTCAGGGCAGCGGCTTGGAGTCGCCTGTCAGCGTCGCCGCCACGTCATGTTCGTGACGTCGCCGTTCCGGAAGGTGAACTTCTTGCTCCAGTCGGAGTGTGCGCCGCCCACGCTGACGGTGCAGTCAACCGCGAGAACGCCGTTGCCGTTCTCAACGCCATTGCCCGTTACGTCCATACACACGGTGTCCTCGCCGTACTGCGACTTGAGGTAGCGGATAGCCTTGTCTTTCATCTGCTGTTCGGTCATGCTGTTGACTCCTTCGCGCAAGGTTGGGGGGTGCTCGGAACCGCGAGACGGCCTCGCGAACTGGATAGGCCCGCAGTCCCGCTGGGGCACGAATTGTAGCGCAAGTGCGGGCAGTCTGAATAGGGAAACGCTTGCATGGCAGTAAAAAAGAGGCAGCCACGCGCCCGACCGATGGACAACATAACCGCCCTCATCTGCGGGCTGCGAGCGGCGTACCGTACGTTCCCGGAGCCGGCGGTGACGCAAGTGGCGCACGAGGGAGATCCGTTCAAGGTGCTGGTCTCCTGCGTGCTCAGCTTGCGCACGAAGGACGACGTTACCGCGCAGGCGTCGAAGCGGCTGTTCGCCCTGGCGGACACGCCGGCGGCGCTGCTGTCGCTTGGCGAACAGGAGATCGCAGACGCCATCTACCCCGCCGGGTTTTACCGGACCAAGGCCGGCCGGTTGCGGCAGCTCAGTGCCCAATTGCTGCAGGAGCACGGCGGCGAAGTGCCTCGTGAGATCGACGAGTTGCTCAAGCTCCCAGGCGTGGGGCGGAAGACGGCGAACTTGGTGGTCACCCTTGGCTACGGTCTACTCGGCATCTGCGTGGACACGGACGTTCGTTACCCGCAACACCTGGGAACAGCGCGCAGCGGAACTCCACGTGGTCGCCGTCGCGCGCCCCTGGTCGTCGAAGAACCCGAGCTGTGCAGTGCTGCCGAAGCCGAGCCCGGCACGCCCGCGCCCCTGCATGTCCAGCACCAGCAGCCCGGCGTTCGTCTCGTCGAACGACGCGAGGCGTATGCGCGTCCGCCCCTGCGCGTCCACGACGCGGAACTCGCGCGCAGTCACGACGCGCGGCGTGTCCTCCGCCTGCGCGCTCCTGCCAGACACCAGCAGGCTTGACAGCCCGCCGCCCAACAGCCCGGTCACTCCGACAACTGCCACCAGTCCTGCGTACTGCCTTCTCGTCAACATCTGTCTACACCTTCCTTCCTACTTGCATTCGCAATGGCTTTCGACGTTGCCCCAGGGCGTGACGGCGCACCGAGGCAGTGTACCGGCTGCTGGTCTTCCACGTCACTCTTCCTCTTCCCGAATCGGGCTGGAGCGCAGGTAGGGTGAGTCGAACCTGAAACGCAGCGCCTCCAGGAATGCCCGCCCATCTGCGGGGTACAGCAGCTTGCCGCCGGGTTTGTATTCACGGACACCTTGGTCCAACTCGTCCATGAGGCAAGGGGCAGAGGCAGTCACTACACCAGCACGCTCTGTGTACGTTCCCAGCACCTCTTGCTCGCCGGTATCCGTCGTCCTCAACACGTCGAACCTTGCTACCTTCACAGTGCCTCCCACTCCTTCATGGTGTGAGCTTCTCCGGACTCGGCGAGGAATCGAACAAGTCTGGTAGTGTCTCGGTGCCGGCCTCGTTGGAGACGGGTTTGGAAGCCGCTTCCGTCTGCTGCCGCTTGATCGCCAGTGACTCGCGGTACTGTGCGGCCTCTGGTTGGCGCGTCAACTCGAACGGCTTCCGGAAGTTGGTCCTGATAACCTCCTCGATCTCGTCCAGGGAGACTCTGAAGAACTCTCGCCGCGGGTTGACAAGGTTCATCTTGCGGTCGTCAAAGGCCTTGTGCAGCGCGTTCTCCAAGGCAGGCGCATCCTCGGTGAACACCATGGCATGGGTGTCGAAGTCGAACGGCACTGAGGCGTCACTCAACTCGTGCACGCGCTCCTCCGGCTCCAGACGCCGGGTCACTCCGATCTTGTACACGTTCTTCCCAAATGAGCCAATGTTGGAGATCACGTAGACATGGCCAGCCCGCGTATTCTGCTCACGCATATCCACATCAAGCTTCGCCTTCTCGATCTTCTCCAGTTCCATTTCGATCTTGGCCTTCTCCTGCTCAAGCGCGTCCCGTTCGGCTTCAGTCTGTACTTGGGCCAGCCGCTCATTGATCGTTGCCAGAGCCTGACTGAAGTGCTGACTCTCCTTCTCAATCTGTCGCCGCTTCTCCTCGATCTCCTTGGCGAGTGCTGCCTGGTTTCGCAGCTCGGCACGTATGCGCTTCTGCTCCTCTTTCTCTTCCTGCTTCTTGACCTGGTACTCATGGGCAAGCTGCAGCTCGTCCATCTTCAGGTCCAGGTACTCGTGAGCGATCTGGATCTTCAGGGTGTGACCGGCCAGTGTGTTCAGGGTCTCGTGGGCCATCCGGATCTTCTTCTTGATGGACTCGACATTGCTAAAGGTCACCTTCACTATGCTGGCGTCGCACTCGTTGTTGAAGGAGCGCAGTATCACTTTGATGTAGTCCTTCACTACACGCTTGCCTTCCTCGATGCTGCCGTCCCACGTGATCTCCTGGAAGCAGACGGCGGCACGTCCCTCCTTGACCATGGTGCGCTGTTTGCCGCGTATTTCGTCGAGTCGTGCCTTGTACTGCTCAGACGTGTCGAAGTGGTAGTGAGGGCGGTAGAGCCCAAACGACTGCAGCAGTATCGCCTCGTCCAGCTCGACAAGCTGGTCCTTCTTCTGCTGGACCTGGAGGGTCAAGGCGTGCAACTGGCCTTCCACTGCCCGCTTCTTCTCAGCGTAGAAGGAGCGCAGCTTCTCAACCTCCTGGGCAAAGGTGTCCTTCCGCGCCTGGAGCTTCGCGATGCCGCGACTTAGGTCCACGATGGGCATCTTGCCCGTATCGGCGATCAGCTTCTTGTAGGCGTCTCGCTCCTTCTCAGTCTCTGCGAGTTGCAGCTTAGCGGCATCGAGTTCCTGACGCGTCTGCTCAAGCTCCTTCTTGATCTTGCCACCGAATAGACCAGAGAGTGCCACGACATTGCTCCTTTACTGTGCCACAGCCTTCCCGTACGTCGGGCGGCCTACCGTCACTTGTTCGGGCATGACTTCTCACTCCCCTCTCGTTGGTCGGTCAACGCGTGTTGTCGGCTGAGGTGGTGCGTCCCGGAACTGGTATCGTCGGTTTACGAGTTCTCACAGCAGTCCCTTCGGGAGCCCGACCTGCTCGCCGGGTTCCCACGGTTGGACCATCGCCTGCAACTCGGCAACCTTCACGTAGAGCCGCTTGCCGATGGTGTAGCCAGGGAGCTTGCCTTCCCGCACCCACGACCGGATCGTGTGCGGGTGAATCCCCAAGTCGGCGGCAGCTTGCTGAACGGTCAGGTAGCCGAGAATCTGTCCAGGCTTGCCCTGCGCCTCCTCCTCTTCCGCCTTCGCTTGGAGCCAGTCCACGGCCCGTGCTCTCAGGTCCGCGTCCTCGTCCAGCAGGCGCGCCAGCTCCGCAAGCAACTGCTCTTTGCTCTTGTCCGCCTTGCTGTTCCTCGGCATGTCGAAAGTCTCCGGGTTCGGTGAATTGCGAGCGCGACCTAAGGGGCGTTTCCCCACCCCCACCGCCGCGAAGATCCGGGGGGGGTGGGGGGTCCGGGTGCACCGGTTCACGCAGCGCGGTCAAGCAGCCGTTTCACTTGCGTAACGGACCAGTCACCGCCGCGCTTCGCCGTGTAGTCCTTGCAGTTCAAGTGCTCGGCGATCTCTCGGTAGCTCGTGCGTTTGGCACGCAGGTCCTTCGCGATGCTGACAACAGCCTGCTCGCGAAGGTTGGGCACAAGTACCTTGGTGCCGTCCTGCTCGACAGCATCATACCCGAACGGGCAATCGCCGCCGAGCTTCTCGCCCCTGCTCGCCTTGTGCGCCAGCGCAGCGCACGTGCGCTCGCCAATCAGGTTGCGCTCCATTTCGGCAGCACCCGCAAGCACCGTTAGCATAAACCGCCCGGCAGCGCTGGCGGTGTCGATGCTATTGCCGCCCAGGTCCAAGATGTGCAAGGACACGTTCCGTTTGTCCCACTCCTTGACCACGCCGAGGCAATCGGCTGCGTCGCGGAAGGCCCGGTCGAGCTTGGTGACGATGACGGCTTGCACTTCGCCCTTGCGGACCGCCCGCATGATCTCCGCGCCACGGTGCCGTTCGGCCAGAGGCTTGCCACCGCTGACGCCTTCTTCGCGCAGAACGCCCACCAAGTCAATGCCTTTGAGCACAGCGTAGGCATGGGCCGCTGCATCCTGCGCGTCGAGGCTGATGCCGTGCTCGGCCTGCCCGATTGTCGATACCCGCAGGTAGGCTATGCCGTTCATTCGCGGCCACCTCGCTGTCTGATGCCTGCAATTATACACAATGGCGCATAGCAAGGCAAGGAAACGCAGAGGCGCTTTATACACTTCGACCGATGCCACTCCTCCTGGTACTCCCGCACAAGCTGGTTGTAACCTGGCATTGGCGCGTCTTCTCGGTCCGACGTAGACCAGACAGTCACACTCCCGGACTCGTTGCGGGTCAGTGCCAACAGCGCCATTCCAGCGCTCACGGCGCCGTCCACCTTCCTCGCGGGACTGGGCTTCACGATGTAGTAGTTCTCGCCGTCCTCGCCCGCGACCATCTTGCAGACGGCGTTCTCCAGGTGCTCGCACAGTCGCTGCGTCTCGGGCATGTCGCCGGGCAGTATCAGGTTCCCGCTGGCTGCGTGCGTGTGGAGGCAACGACTCGCGGCCGCGAGGTTGCCGGGGCTGGGCGGGAACGATTCGCAAGGGACGCCGTAGCGTTTGAACTTCGCGGTTGATTGCTCCGCCTGCGAGAGGTCGTAGAGGAGGATGCGCACGTCGTAGAACGGAGCCACCTGGTGGCAGACGAACTCGTCGAGGGTGTTGGCAAGGTCCAATGGCTGGTCTGCGCTGCCCTGCCAGAATCGCTGAACTGCGACTCGCGGCTTGTCGGTCGCGGGGTCGCGGCACACGAACGTCAAGCTGGTCATGTCGGAACGGGTGCCGACATCGAGGGCGCCGTACAGCTCCACGTCGTGCGTTGGGTTCAGCTCGCCGACGCCTGGTTGCACGAGTGCCTCGATCTGCTCACGGCGCAGAAATGGGTTCTTGCTCTCTGCCTTGCACCACTCGTTCCCGTGCAGCCGACGGTACTGCGCCGGTCGCAGGGATTCCCGCTGGTCGGCGAGGTACTCACCGCTCACCCAGGGAACGGGCGTGGGCCCATCCGCGAGGTTGTGACTCCAGAGAATGAACAGGCGGCCGCTGCGGTAGCAGGGCAGGTCCTCAAGGCCGGGCACTCGTTCGCCCTGCTCTACGCCTCTCCGGTACAAGTCGAGCAGGACGTGGCTCTCGCCGACGAAGCCAGCGGTTGTGGTGACGAACCGAAGTGAGTTCCTGCGGGCGAACCCCGGACCGCACGGCAGAGGCGTAAACTCCTCCCAGAGCCGTCGGGAACTCTCGGTCACGAATGCCCACAGTTCGTCAAACAGCGCGAGTCCGTGCCGGGTTCCCGACTCCCCGGTGTAGTCGCTGGCGATAGCCTTGATCTGCGTCCCCGTGGACAGCGCCACGTCAGTCTGCCGGATGTACGCCGATTGACTGAGCGCTTGGTTGTGCTCGATTGCCGTCACGAGGTCTGAGAAGGAGCGCGACTTAGCCTGCTCTTGGTCGTTCGCGAGGAAGTAGACTTCGTTGTTCCGCTCCCAGGTGAATGCGGCCCACAGTCCCACTGCCGCGCCGATGGTGGTCTTGCCGCCCTTCTTCGGCAGTGACCACACGATGTCCGAGTACGGGTAGTGCCCTTGGTCGTCGGGCGCGAACAAGTGGCGCAGGATACGCTTCTGCCAGTCCAGCAGCCGCAGGGGCTGTCCGGTCTCTGGAACGATGAACTGCGACTCGATGAACCCTACCGGGTCCCTCAGCTCTTCGACAGTTGGCATGGTGTCTCACTCCTTCTACGTTGCCCCGGAACCAGTCGGACTTATCCATGCCCCGTCGCTCCCGACGCGATACGGGGCAAGGTTGCGCGTCCTACAGCAATCCTGGCGGCAGGCGTGGAGGTGGGTCGTCAGCTTCCGGCAGTGCGTCCTCCTCGGCAGTGCCGCACAGCACTTGCGCCAGGTCCGTCGCGCCGCCGCGGTTGGCGATGCCCAAGTCAGCGAGGATTCTCGCCCCGCTGCGAGGCGAGAAGCCCAAGGCGTCTTCCAGCAGCCGGCAGGCGTCCATCAATCCTTGCAGTTGCCTGACGAGGTAGACGAAGCCGACGCCGGCCTTCTCCTCCCCGTCCGGCTTGACGAGGGACGCCACGCTGAGCCACCGCAAGCCGGACTCGACGATCAACTGCAGGTCAACCAGTCGGCGGACCATGGGGGCGTGCAACGGAGTCAGCCAGGACGCTCCCGCGTACAGGTCGAGCAGTTGCCGCCGGAGGCGTTCGCCGTACCCGCACACTTCCGCGTTCGGGTCGAAGTCGGGACACAGGGCTGGGCGCGCGACTATCGGGCACCGCTGGCAGCCTGGCAGCGCCACGGGTCGTCCCTCGTTGAGGGCGTCCAACATCTGCCGAACGCCGTGCTGGGTGTTCGGGTCTGCGGGGTGACCGGGCGCGCAGTTCGGGTTCTGCGGCAGGAACCGGCCTCGTGCGTCCTTCCACCGCGCCCAGTCGGTTCGCGTCGCGCCGCCACGCCGTGGGTTGCGGCCTCGGGGTGATCTCATGGCTATGCCACCTTCCTTGGTTTCAAAGGGAACCGCGCGGAAAGGTCCAATCTGTGGGCTGTTCCGCCCGTATCGAGAGAATTGCCCGTATCGAATGTGTCTTGACACGCATGTGCACCGGATCTCCAACCGCCTCGGGCTCGTGTGCACGAAGACGCCGGAGAAGACGGAGTTCGCCCTCCGGGAGTCGCTGCCCCAGCGGTACTGGATCGAGTACAACGACCTCCTGGTCGCCTACGGCCAGAACCTCTGCACGCCCACCTCGCCCTGGTGCTCCAAGTGCCGGATCGCCAGGTACTGCGCCCGGATTGGCGTGTCTCGGAGTCGGTAGGAGGACGCGATGAGACTCCCTCACTTCATCCGCTCGGCGTTGGCGACGCTGGCCGTCGCCTCGTGGGCAGCGGGCGCGCCCGTGCAACTGACGCGCGGCCCTGGCAACGACACGGAAGCCGCGTGGTCCCCGGACGGCACGCGGCTCGCGTTCCAGTCCGACCGGGGCGGCGAGCTCGGGGTGTATGTGCTTGACTTGGGGACGGGCGAGGTCAAGCCCCTGGTAGTGGGACCGGGGCACGCGTGTTTCCCCGCTTGGTCGCCCGACGGGAAGTTGGTTGCATACGCGCACGCCCGCTTCACCTCGACAGCGGCGCAGGGGCTCGAGAACGGCTACAACCTGTTCGTCGTTTCCGCCGCTGGCGGCGAGCCGAGGCGGTTGACCGGCGGGCTGGCGCGCGACTACGCCCCCGCGTTCACTGCCGACGGCAAGCAGCTCCTGTTCTCCTCGACCCGCGGAGCAAGGGAGAACAGCGTCGGACTGTTCCGGATGCCGACGGCCGGCGGAGACCCGGAGCCGGTACTGGTGCAGGACTCTGCTGACGTGGCCCACGTCCAGCCCGCCCTGTCGCCCGACGGCCGGCACCTGGCATTCGGGTATATTGCCGGCTTCCGGAGCAACTGGTCCATTCGCCTGGCAAAGGCTGCGGACCCGGCCGATGCGTTCCCGCTGACCGATCCGGCGGCGCCCTTCTACGGTCCCAGGTGGTCGCCTGACGGCGCGCTTGTCGCCTGCACCGGCTACCAGCCCGGTGATCTCGGTTGGGGAGTGTACTTGCTGGAGACTGCCACCGGCAGGCGTGTCCGGCTCGACGCCGGAGAGGGCAACGCCCGCAGCCCGGCATGGTCGCCTGACGGCAAGGAGTTGGTGTTCGAGGGCAACGCGGGCGGCTTCTACAAGCTGTACCGAATGGCGGTGCCCGCCGCCTCGTTCCCGCCGTTGCCCGAAGAGGAGGGCGAAGCCGGACCGCCGGTGGTGAGGCTCTCCTTTGTCGACCCGCCGGAGACGATGGTCGCCGACCTGAGCGGCGCCGGGAACGACGGCAAGGTGGAGGGGGAACTCGCCTGGGCTGACGGTGGGGCGACCTTCGGCACCGGCGGCTACGTCACCATCCCCAACGCCAAGGGGTGTGACTTCGGGACCGGGCCGTTCTCGGTGCGGATTGTCCTGCAGGTCGCGAAGCACACCGACCAACTGCGCCTAATCACAGTGGCCGACTACCCCGATAACCGCTTGGGCTGGCAGGTGTTCTTGCAGGAGAACAACCACGTTTGCTTCAACGCCCGCGACTCGCTCAAGCAGTTCCTGGGTGCGTTCTCGGACGCCCCGCTGCCCGTGGGCAGGAAGGTGACGCTGGTCGGGGTCCGGCGGGCCAATGGCCGTGTCGAGCTGTACGTTGACGGCCGGAAGCAGAACCAATCGGCCAGCGGCGCGTTCTACGCGTACCCGGTCCCGAACCAACTCCGGATCGGCACCCAGTTCGACGGCAATGCGCCGTTCCCCGGCACCGTCTACGCGTTCGAGGTGTACCGGCGAGCACTCACGCGAAAGGAGATCGGATGCGAAACACTGCAGGAGTTCCTGGCGCGATGACCGGGCGCTGTGGGCTGTCGGCGGCCTTCTGTCCGATCGGTCGGACCCGTCGGACCGGTCTACGGGGGCGGTGGGCTGCACTCAGCGCGGCGCTTGTCGTCGGCTGCGCCGGCTCCGCCGCGCGCGGCGCGGATCGCTTCGAGGTCGCCGCCTGGGTGGACCACTTCGACTTCGCAGGCATAGCGCGGGACGGTGCACAGCTCTTCGACACGGAAACGGCCGAGGGCGTCGCCAAGATCCTGGATCACGTTCAGGAGGTCGGCGCGACGACTGTCCTGTGGCGCAACTGCGCAGGCGCGAACATGCGCTACCGGAGCCAGCTTGAGTCGCACCACAACGAGGGCGTGATCGATAAGCGCCGCGTCCCCGACAACCGGCCGGTGTTGGGCTGGGTCCGGTACGGGGCCGCCGAGCCGGACATTCTGCGCACCGCCATGGACCTCTGCCGCCAGCGCGGCCTGCGGCCCGGCGTGCACTGGCCGTTTGAGGAGACACACTGGCAGGGCTGGACCATCGGCGGCTGGAACCTGGAGCATCCGCAGTTCTGGGGACGGTCGGCGGACGGCCAGCCGTGGTGGGGGCGCGGCAGCTTGGCGTTCGACGAGGTGCTGGCCCACAAGCTGGCGCTGGTGGATGAGTTGATTGACCGCGGCGCGGAGGTGCTCTTCGTCGACTTCTTCCGCAACGGTGGCTGGAGCCCCGCATCCGAGTACGTGGACCCGGTGGTCGCCGAGTACAAGCGGCAGCATGGCGTCGCGCCGCCGCTGGACCCGACCGACCCGGAATGGTGTCGGCACGTTGCGACGTACGTTACGCGGTTCCTGCGCGCCGTGCGGCAGCGCTTCGACGCCTCCGGACGCAAGATCGAGCTGTGGGTCGGCATTCCCGACCTCGCGCCGAGCGGCGACCAGAACCTGCGCGTCGTCGCCGCCGATTGGCAGCAGTGGGTGGCAGACGGGCTGCTCGACGCCCTTGTCATCAACTACGTCCGGTGGGACGGCAAGGACCCGTGGAACAGCACGCAGGCGCTGTGCAGTCAGGTGCAACAGGTCGTCGCCGGTCGCTGCCGGGTGCTTTCCCCGGTGCGCGCGTACGACTACAGCGGCTACGGAATGCCGTCGTACCAGAAGGCAACCGGTCTCGGCCAGGACCAGATCGCCGCCAAGCTCATGCGCCTGGCGTGGGCCGGCGGCGCCGCCGGAGTAAGCCTGGAGTGCGTCGACTACAACAACTACCAGCCCGCCACGCGCCAAGCGATGAAGGCGTTGGCCGAGGGGGAGTGCCGATGGGTGAAGACGGACTGAGCATTGCGGCTTCGCAGGAGGTGGCCGTTCAGACGACCAACCTCCGCAAGGTCTACGGCAAGCTGGTGGCCGTGGATGACCTGTGCTTGTCGATCCCGCGCGGTGAGTGCTACGGGCTCATCGGCCCCAACGGCGCCGGGAAGACGACGACGCTCCGGATGCTGGCGACGCTGCTGGAACCGACCGACGGGCTGATTCGCGTGCTTGGGCACGATGCGGAGGAGGAACTGACGGCGGTCCGCCGACGGATCGGCTTCATGCCTGACGACTTCGGCGTTTACAACGAGCTGAAGGTCTGGGAGTACCTCGATTACTTCGCCACTGCTTACGGCGTGCCCAAGGCGCAGCGGCGGAAACGGGCGCACGACGTCATCGAGTTGGTGGATCTTCAGGTCAAGGAAGAGGAGATGGTCGAAGGGCTGTCTCGCGGAATGAAGCAACGGCTGTGCCTCGCCAAGACGCTGATCCACGAACCCGACGTGCTGCTGCTCGATGAACCCGCCTCGGGGCTGGACCCGCTGGCGCGCATCGAGTTCCGGGAGTTGCTGAAGGAGTTGGTCCAACTTGAGAAGACCATCCTCATCTCCTCCCACATCCTCACGGAGCTGTCCGACTTCTGCACCTCGGTCGGCATCCTGGAGAAGGGCCGGCTGGTGGTCGGCGGCAGGATCGAGGACCTGTTGGCGAAGCTCAAGGGCGCTACCACGCTCCACGTCGAGGTCGTGAGCGGCGCCCAGCAACTTGACGCCCTGCTGAACCGACACCCCCGCGTGCGCTCGCACATGGTGAAGAACGGCGCCGTGGCAATTGAGTTTGACGGCACGGACGACGACATCGCTGACCTGCACGGCGAGGTCGTGCGCGCAGGCGTCCGCGTGAAGTCCTTCTACGAGAAGCGCGAGAACCTCGAGGACATCTTCCTCAAGGTCGGCGCCTACGAGGTGTCGTGATGCACTACCTGTCGGAGAACCCGGAGCTGGTCCGGTACGTGCGCGTGCACACCCGCAAGGGGAAGGCGACCAGCTACTACACCCTCTTCCTCGTCCTCTGCCTGGCGTGCGTGGTCTTCAACCTCGTGGCCTGGCAATACTACGGCGCCTACCGCTCCCTCGAGACGTGCTTCCGGAGCGTGTTCTTCCAGATCCTCGGCGCCAACTTCGTGCTGCTGCTCGTCGTCGGCTCACACGCCTGCGGGGAGTCCGTCGCTCAGGAGCGTCAGTCGAATACGCTGGAGTTCCAGCGGATCACCGGCATGAGCCCGTATGTCCTGGCGCTAGGCAAGATCCTCGGCGTACCCCTGGTCCACTACCTGCTGGCCGTTGTCGGAATGCCCTTCACCATGCTGTGCGTGCTGTCCGGCGGCGTGTCGCTCTCGGGCTTCGTCGCCGCCTACCTGGTGCTGGCGGCGTCCGGGTTGTTCTTCAGCTCGCTGTCGACGCTGATGTCGTCTTTCCGGCGCGAGACGTCCTCCCGCGGCAAGACCTCCCCAGTCGTGCTGGTCATCATGCTTCTGTGGATGGGACCCGGGTTCTTCATGGCGACGATCCGCGGTCCCTGGGGCAGCGCTCTGCTGGGGCGGGGTGCCAACGTGCTGACGTGCCTGTTGCCGTTCCACTCGCTGTACGCCGTGGCGCAGGGCGACGTGTCTCAGTACCGAGTCGCGCTCTTCGGCTTCGAGTTCAGCGGCGTCCTGACCACCTTGGTGCTGAACCTGCTGCTCTTCCTGTTCTTCTGGGCCGGGACGGCGCGCCGGATCGGCAGCGACTCGCAGCCAGTGTGGTCCAAGGCGCAGTTGCTAACTGCCTCCCTCGTGACGTTTGCCCTGATGGCGGGCGTGCTCTGGGACGCGCTGCCGGCCATGCGCGGCCCGCGACTCGACTACCTGACCCCGCTGGCGCTCTGCGCGTTGCTCGCGCACGCCGTCATGCTGCTGGTCGCCAATGTCGCCTCGCCCGGTCTGTATCCGCATCGGGTCGCGCTGCGACGCCGGGGAGTCGGTGTCTCCGGAGCTGCAGCGTTCTTGGATGAGCGCACCATGGCGCTGCTGCTCACGCTTGTGCTTGCGGGGGCGTTCGCTGCGATGGCGCTCGCCGTCACGGTCTCCCGGTCTGCTGCACTGCCGGGCCTGCCTGGGCCGGCCACTGTGGCCCTGTTCCTGCTGCCGTTCGTGCTCTGCGCCGTCATCTACACGGGTCTGGTCCAAACGCTCAGGTTCTTCGCCCCCGAGAACGGCGCCCAACTGCAGGCTGTCATCCTGTTCGTCTGGACGGCAATCCCGTTGGCAGGCGGCACCCTCCTGATGGGCATGGAGCCGCAGGAGTTGTGGGGCTTCCTGGGCAGAATCGTCCTCTTCCTGAGCCCGGTCGGCGTCTGCGTGCACGGCATAAAAGAGGGCGTCGGCGCGACAGTGGGGAGCGCGGAGTTCTGGCTCTCAGTGGTGGCGTTCGCGGCGGCCGGAGGCTGGCTGTGGAGCGTGCTGCGCCGGTTCCATCGGAAGCTGGCGGAGGAGGCGCGTGGAACCGCGCCAGTGCAGGCTCTGTTAGTCGCGCGGTGAATCCTCTGTAGGAGTAGAACACACCCGAGCTGCCCAAGCCAATCGCCCGGTCCAGCGGCCGCAACCGGCCGAAGTGGCTCGACCAGCGAAGAACCGCACCACCCATGGCACCCGACCCCCCAGGAGGACAAATCCCATCGTGCACTCAAGAACGCTTTCCCTGCTGTTGGCCCTGACCTGTTCCCTCGCCTTTGCCGGCAACTGGCCCAACTGGCGCGGGCCGAGCTACGACGGCTCTTCCGAGGAGACCAACCTGCCCGCCGCGTGGAGCGAGACTGAGAACGTCGCGTGGGCGACGGAACTGCCCGGGCCTGGCGAGGCGACGCCCGTTGTGTGGGGGGACCGGGTGTTTGTCAGCTCGGCCGACCGGGACGGCACCGCGCTCCACGCCCTGTGCCTCAGCGTCGGCAACGGGAAGGTGCTGTGGCAGAAGACCGTGGCCGAGGTGGTGCGGCGCGCACCCAACAACTCCATGGCGTGCCCGTCTCCGGTAACCGACGGCAAGCGCGCCTACTTCCTGTTCGGCACGGGCAATCTGGCGGCGTTCGACATGGAGGGCAAGGAGGTCTGGGCGCGCGGTCTGGAGACGGACTTCGGTCGCTTCAGCGTGAAGTGGGGGTACGGCTCCAGCCCGCTGCTGTACGACGGCAAGCTGTACGTGCAGGTGCTTCGCCGGGAACAGCCCTACGAATGGTCGGGCCAGGGGGAGTGGCCCACCGACTCGTTCCTGTTGGCGCTCGACGCCGACACTGGCAAGGACGTGTGGAAGCACGTGCGCAAGCCCGCCGGTGTGGACGAAAACCAGGACGCCTACTCGACCCCCGTCCTGTTCCAGCACGACGGCCGAACGGAGATCATTGTCGCCGGCGGCGACTGCGTCACCGGTCACGACCCGGCGACAGGGCGCGAGCTCTGGCGCCTCGACTACAACCTCAACGGGGCGGCCATGTGGCGGTTGGTCACGTCGCCCGTCCCCGGCGACGGGCTGGTCTATGGCGTCAGGCCTCGCGGCGGCAACGCGCTGTTCGCCATCCCGGCGGGCCGCACCGGCACAGTCGCGGGGGACGAGTTGGCGTGGACCTATGACCCCTTCACGCCGGATGTGTGCGTGCCCCTTCTCTATCAGGGACGGCTGTACGTGCTCGCCGACGGGAAGCGCGTCCTGTCGTGCCTCGATCCGAAGACCGGCGAGCAGCTCTGGCAGGGCGAGCTTGACCAGGACGGCCAGCGCGGCGGCGGGCGGGGGGTGTTCCGCGCGTCGCCGTTGGGCGCCGACGGCAAGGTCTACGTGATGGATGAAGCCGGCGAGGTGACCGTGCTTGCCGCGGGTGACGAATTCAAAGTGCTATCGCGCATTCAGATGGGCGGCGGGAAGAACCGATCGTCGATTGTCGCCGCGCAAGGCCGGCTCTTCCTCCGAACGTCCGAGAAGCTGTACTGCATTGCGAAGCAGTAGAGGCGCCCGATGAGGCAACACCGGGAACAGAGCATTCCCTCGGCTGCCGGCACACGCCGGGCATTCCTGCGAACCGCCGGAGCGACTGCGGCGGGCGCCGTGCTGACCGACTGGGCGCGCAGCGGCACCCGCGCGTCGAGTGCGCCAGCCAACCGCCCAAGGAAGGACACCAGCATGAAACCACGCCCCGACCTCCTCGACGAACGCTCCCCGCAGGGGCTGGAAGTCTTCCAGCTCACCACCGAGCCCGACGTTCCCAGCTCCCACCTCTACATGGAAGCGCAGATCTTCACCATGGACTCGAAGCGCTTCGTGCTGCACCGCTCGGCGACGGCGCACGGCGGGAGCAAGAGCGACCCCAAGCACCAGTACCTCCGCTGCGATCTCGACGACGGCGGCTCGCTGCATCCGCTCACCGAGGAGTTGGGCGCCACGGCGGCGTCCGTCTCGCCGGACGGCCGGTACCTCTACTACTTCGTGGACGAGACCCAAGTGGGCGGCGGCCGGTTGACCCTCAAGCGCGTCGGTCTGGACGGCAGCGACCGGCAGACCGTTGCCGTCGTCGACTCGGCGTTGCCGGGGAGCAGCTATCGCCCCAGCCACCTCTACCCTCTGTCCACGATCTCGTCTGACGGCAAGCGGATCGCCCTCTCCTGCTTCCTCGGCGACGGCAACACGGAAGGCGCGCCGTGGGGGCTGATGGTCTTCGACCTCGCCACTGCCGCGGTGCAGCTCCTCACTCACGGCCAGAGCTGGTGCAACATGCACCCGCAGTACTGCCGGTCGCAGGACCCGGAGGAGTGCCGCGACATCCTGATCCAGGAGAACCACGACAACACCGCCGACGCCCGCGGCTCCGTGACCAGGCTCGTCGGCGGCGACGGCGCTGACATCCACGTCATCCGCGACGACGGCACCGACTTCCGCAACCTGCCCTGGGGGCGAGACGGCAACGAGCACTGCCAGGGCCACCAATGCTGGCGCGGCCGGAGCACCTGGGCAGTCGCCAGCACCGGCACCAGCCAGCCGCCCGAAGCCCAACTCATCGAAGGCCGCCCCTGCCCGCACACCGGTCATGTCGGCGCCAAGACCCCCGGCGGCACCCGCAACGACCTCAGCCGCGACTTCGCAAACCCGCACTTCTACCACTTCGGCACCGACATAGCCGGCACCCGCTTCCTCACCGACGCCGGCCCCCTCGACCGCACCGCCACCCTCCACGTCGCCGACTTCGGCGAACCCGGCCGCGACCCGCTCCACAACTGGAAGTACCTCCTCTGCCCCCGCTCCTCCTGCGACAAGACCGCCCACATCCACCCCTTCCTCTCCCCCGATGGCACAACGGGCTTCTTCAACTCCGACGAATCGGGCGTGCTGCAGGCGTATATGGTGCGGGGGCTCTGAAGCCCAGCCCACGGCGCGCCGCTCCCCAGCCGACCGACTCCCAGCCGTCCCCCGCGGCCGCGCCCGTCCGCAGTCCGGCCGCGTCGAAGAACGGGTGCAATGACGGTTCATCTTGAGATTGCGTACCTGACGCGGTGCCCGCTTGTGCAACCCCTTCGGGGTAGGGCAGGTTGGTTGGTCATCCGGTCCCACGGCGGCGGCCGAACTCCCGGAGTTCGCCCTTGCCCTGGGCTGCGGTGTTGGACCCCTTCGGGGTGAACTCGTCGGCGATTCGGGGATCTTGGCTCCGGCGTTGACAATCTCGACTCCGGCGTTGGCAATGCTACCCCGAAGGGGTTCAACACCACAGCGAAGGGAAACCGAAGGGCCTCCCTGGTGGCTGCGCGGCGTGCGAAGCCATGCCCTTACCCCGAAGGGGTTGCACGCAGTGCACATGCCGGATTCGTTGCCCGCAGTCTGCCAAGCAGGCAACGCCCGGATGAACCAGGTAGGGACCGAAGAGGACGGTCTATGTGCGGCCGAGGGCCATCGTCTCGCTCCCCAGCTTGGGCTCTGCACGGATCCCGAACCCGTGCCCACGGAGTCCGCACCCGGCCCGCATGCGCGGTCGCCTCGAATGCACGTGACCTCCCCAACCGTGCAGACGAGGTCATCTGCAACGCAGACGAGGTCCCCTGCAATGCAGACAAGGTCATCTGCAACGCAGACGAGGTCCCCTGCAACGCAGACGAGGTCATCTGCAATGCAGACGGGGTCATCTGCAACGCAGACGGGGTCATCTGCAACGCAGACGACCTCGCCGGCCTTGCAGACGGGGTCATCTGCACTGCAGACGGCATCAATGGCGACCTATCGGGGCCTGTCGCCCCGAACTGTGGCAGGGATGGCTGCTACTTTTGAGAAGGAAGCAGCCTGTGACGACAGGCCGACGGGGAGAGGCGGCATCTGGAGGCGCGCTCGTGACTCGCAGACGCAGCCGGGAACAAGCCCGTTCGTCCGACGCCCCGATCCCCCAACCTGTCCTGGACGGGGACCAGACTGACGCTCCTGAAGTCTGTTTGCGCCATCTACTCGGCTATCGTGGGATTGCCCACTCCGGGGAGCACGTCGCCGAATGCCACTCTGACCTCGTCAGAATCCCGACCACCTACCGTTTTGCCCATAGCGTCCTGAATCAGGTCAAGGAGTGATGCTGCCCGGGCGCGCAGGAAACCGTCGAAGTGGTCTGATTCCAATAGCCGAATGTCGATCCCGTGCGTGTCGAGCACTTCGCGGATCCTGTCTCGGCTGATCTCGTGCTTTGTCTGGAGGGACAGGAGGTACTCGCTGGGCGCACTTCCGCCGATGAACCGGTTGGTCTTCGAGGAGATCGGGGTCTTGTTCACCGCGCTGTTCCACTTGTCCTCAGGCAGACCGCGCTTCTTGCAGTGCTCCCTCGGGAACACGTGGTGGATGTCGATGTTGAGATCGAAGTAGGTGGCCACTTCGATGGTGTCGCCGCTCAGGAAGTCGCGACTGCCGGACTGCATCAGTAGCGCCATGAGCCCTTTGTATGCGGCGCTCTGGCGGGTGCGCATGCTCAGCAGGCGGGTCGGGCTGAACGCAGCGTCGGTCACCGTCTTCGGCTGGGACCCACCGTTCACCCACTCTACAGTCTCGGGCAGGTCAAGGGCGAATCGGGTCTCGGTAGCGCCCCCGTACAGCTCGCCGAACACGCCGCACCAGTACCACTGTGCGATCTTCTGCTTGATCGGGTCTTTGTGGAAGTCGTCTCCGAGGGCTGCGCAGATCGCGGCGAGCGGGACGAGCTGCGTCTGGTAGGGCAGGATCCGGGAGTCGAATACCTTTCGGTGGGCGAGGAACACGGCGCTATCCCTGAGTCCTTGCTCGATCCGGTCCGCATACCCCCGGTAGTCGTCCAAGGTGAGACGAAGCACATCGCGCTTCTTGCAGCTCACTGGCGTTCCATGCGTCCTATTGCTCTCATACCGGGCGAGCAGCGTCACAGAAGTGAGGAATCCAGTGGCCTCGAGGTCTGCCAACACCGCGAACTGCGACAGTCGCTCTCCCCGCTCGTCCCAGTCTTGCCGCAGACGGTAATTCTCGGCTGCGTATGTAGCGGTCACCAGTTCAAACACCGAAAGCGTTACGCCGCCGGTGTTGACCTTCTCGAACACCTGGCAGACGGCCTCTTTGGGGGTCTGCTTCAGTAGCTCGATGACTGGCACCCGGTACTGCAGGAAGCGCTGCAGTGTCTCCGACTCGAATCGCATCAGGAACTGGGACTTCTCCGGGGCGTACTGGAAGTGAGTCAAGAACCCCATCTTCCACTCCATGAGCTGTGCCTGGTCCAGGGCGATGGCCAGCGGGAACAGACCTTGCTCGTACTCCTTCTCGCGAGTGCTAACGTCCAACTCAACCGTACGCCCAAAGTCGCTGGTGACGGTCTTGTCGGCCGGGACGCTGATCACAGCGTCCTCGCGGTCGGCTTCGGGATCCAGGCAGTCGGCCATTCTCACGTAGTACAGCCGCTCGACGGCCTGGCCCTTCTCGTTTCGAGTTGGCACCGGCTTCCCGCTGTAGAGCGCGAAGAACAGCGAGGTGAGGCGTTGCTGCCCGTCCAGGATGAGCTTCTCGGGCGTCGGTTGGGGAGTCACCTCGACTCCCGCCACCAAACGAGGCAGGAAACGGGCACTGTCGCCGCCCGTTTCCAGGAGCATGATCGCGCCGATGGGGTATGAAAGCGATACGCTGGCGATGAGCGACCGGATATGCTCGTCGTTCCAGATCCAGTCGCGCTGGAAGTCCGGCAATTGGACCAACCCCTTGCCGATATCACTCATCAGTTCACTCAGGTCCGGTTCTGGCGTCTCGAAAGTGGTGCCTGTGGGGTTCAATCGCGTCAGCTCCTCTGATTGTGTTAGCCTGTCCGAGCCTCTGCGGACCTCCGGTGAAGAACGCCCAATAGCCGAAGGCCGCCATACACTCAAGAACGCACGCCCGGCTGAGACCCACGGCTCACTTCCCGTCGTCTGGGCGATCCGTCACGTACTTCCCGCGCTCGTCTCGGACCATGGGCGCCAACTCGGGTGCGACGAGCGCCACCTTCCCCTGACGCCAGACTACGAGCGGCAAGCCGCAGCGACCGTGTTCCTCACGTGCGTCGGCTGCTGCCTTCTTCAGTGCATCACCGACCTTCGCAGCGAAGCTGCTCGTAGGCCGGGACGCAAAGGATGCCTGTGTCATGACTCCGCCAACCTCCGTATGGTCTCGAAAACAGAAGGACTGTGGACCTCGACACGTCCTGTCGTGGAAGACGCGATGGCCTCGGCGTCGGTGAGGGAGTTGTCGTACATCACCCACTCGTCTGCAAGCGGGAGATAGAGGGCGAAGAGGTTGCGCAAGCCGCCCGCATACCTCCGGCGAATTGTCTCATGCGGAACGCTGTGCCCGCCGTGCCGAATGCGGTACGCAACGCGCTCAACCGCCATCTCGGGACTGGGCAGCCAGAGGTAGGCGAGGTGGACGCGGTACCCGGTTGCCTTCAGTCGCCCAAGCCGCCGCGCCAGAGACCTGGCTGCGAGAGTGCTCTCGACCGCAAAGTCCTCGCGGTGCTGAGCAAGCGCCTCAATGCGCTGAACCAGCAGGCGGCCCGCCTCCAAGACCACTGACTCCGGGTCAAACGGTGACAGACCGCGAGCGATCAAGTCGGCATTGACGAACTGCTTCACGGAGACGAACTCAGGCAGAAGCCTGTTCGCCAACGTCGTCTTCCCGGCGCCGTTAGGCCCGCCAATGACATACACAGTGGGAGGCGTTTCCATCGTCGCGCCCTTCTTCGCCATCCGACCGCGGATGCCTGCTCGCTCACGGCCCGTGCGGCCCGAACTCCTCCGGCTTCAGCACCTTCGCCGACACCCGTACTTCGTCGATCAACCCGCGGAGGAAGTCACCATTCGTCACGGAGTTCCAGCCGATGGCTACTTGGCCGCAATTGCTGTCGCCGGGGGCTGCTGTCTTTGCGACCTCGGTGCCGCCTCGGTAGACCCGCATGGTCTGGCCGTCGTAGGAGACGGCGACGTGGGTCCATTGGTTCTTTGGCAGAGGGTCGGGGTCCTGTGCCAGGTACCAGCGGCCTTCGCTGTGGCGGCTGACGCGGAGTTGGTCTTTGTCGCCAATGCCGAGGACGACGGCGGCGTTGGCTGTTGAGAAGAGCAGTTGCCCCTTCGGAGCACCCTCGGCGAAGCCCGGCCAGTTGACCCAGCACTCGACGGTGTAGGTGTTGGGCGGGACGACGGGGCCTTCGAGGAGGACGCGGTCGTCGACGCCGTCGAAGGAGAGGCACTTGCCGCCCCATTGGTCGGGTGCGTGTTGCGGGCGGTGGACTTCGTACTGGGTGCGGGCGCCGAGGCGGCCGTCGTGCAGCCAGGGGGAGCTGTCGAGGATGGTCGTCTCTGTGTCGTTGTCGAAGGTCCACAGGCCGACGGTTACGCCTGCCTCTGCCGGCCGCTCCACGAAGACGGGGCGGCTGGTGATCAGGCGACCGTCTGCTGTCACCGCCCGCGCTGCGTACCAGCCCCAGTCGAGCACCTCGCGACGGTTCAGCGGCAGCTTGGGGGAGAGCGTCGAGGTGGGCGCGGGCGCGGCCTTGGAGGGGTCGCGTCGCACTGACCAGGCCTGCAGACCGTTGTGGAGGATCTCGACGTCTGCGAGTGCAGCTTCGGAGTCCACGACTACCGAGGCCTGCCCGTGCGTCTCAGCCTGAGGGAGTGACCCGCCGGTCCGGCCGTCCAGTGTCAGGAGGCACTTGACCGGCGCGGCTTGCCCGAGGCCAGTGTGCAGCCACGAGTGGTTGCGCTCCGGGCGGTAACCGCCGGGGGAAACGATGGTGTATGGACCGTCGAGGGTGAGCGGAGAGCCGTTGCGAGGGCGCAGCTCGGCCCGCGGGATCAATAGACCGCCTTGCGGTACGTCCGGCACCGGCAGCGTCAGATCCGCCGTCTGCAGGCCGGCACGGTCGAAGATCATCGGGCCGAAGTCCTTCAGCAACTTGCCGTCCGCTGTCGCCAACTGCAGGGCCACTTTGGCCGGGACGTCCTCCGGCCGGAGCAACGCGAGCAGCTCGAACTGCGCCTCCTCGCCGGTCAACACTTCCTGTTGCTGACTCAGGTACAGCTTTGGCCCGTCGAGGTCAGCCGGCAATCCCTTCCACTGCCGCACCAGGTAGCGGTTCAGCGCGCAGAACACGCTGCCGTAGTTCTCGCTGGGCATCACGTGGTGGTTCTCGCTGAAGT